>Ga0163153_10000192_pt1 | contig 106717 bp, 81 predicted proteins | sample OliLakLV19MP6IB1_FD_148629 | JGI IMG/M metagenome (GOLD analysis project Ga0163153, IMG submission 148629) | Freshwater microbial mat bacterial communities from Lake Vanda, McMurdo Dry Valleys, Antarctica - Oligotrophic Lake LV.19.MP6.IB-1 | ecosystem: Environmental > Aquatic > Freshwater >...
AATAACCGTTGCCTCACAGCTACTGCTGCATCCGTTCACATCGATAACAACGACCGAATAAATTCCTGCTGTATTGACTGTGATGCATTCGGTTGTTTCACCCGTGCTCCACATATAGCTGGCAGCATCCACAGTAGCACAAAGTTGCGTTGACTCACCCTCACAGATTGAGAGATCACCTGTGATGGTGCATTCAGGAAGCGGATTGACTGTTACAGTGATATGATTTGATTCTATACTGCCGCAATTCGTGGTGTTTGTTACAAAGAAGTCACCACTTGTGGAAACGGTTATTGATGCTGTTGTTTCCCCGGTGCTAAAAGTTCCACCTACATTTCCTGAAAGCACAACACTATCACCAGCGCAAAATGTTACTGCCCCACTTGCCGTAAGGGTTGACGCAATGGGTTGCACGCCCAGAGTTACCAAGTTATTGCTTAAAGAAATAGCTCCTGCAACGGAAAGCGCCTGGCCATTGAGGGTTGCGGCATCTAATAAATTGATCGCGCCATTGGCGAGTATGATTCCCTGGAAAAGCGAGTTTTCGCCTAAATCTACCTGGCCATTTACCTGAAAATAAACATTGCATTGTGAAGCACCATTAGTCAACAGAATACGAGAATCAACCGTGGTAGCCAAAGCCCCATTTATTTTGAAAATAAAGATTGAATTAGGATCTCCTTGTCCGTCTAAAATGAGGTCCCCATTAATGGTGGAAGCTGCACCAAGGCAATAAACATTGGGCAGGAGTACTTGCCCGTTGCCCAGCGTTGTTGAAATTACCAGGCCGCAGGTGATAGTGCTCAAAGTACCATAAGCCAAATTAAGATCTGTTGCAGCTTCTGCTGAAACAGCATCTGCCACATGGATTTCTCCAATCACTGTTCCCGGGGGAAATCCATTGAAGGCACCCACGTTAGTGCCGACATCACCTATTACTAAGGTTGATGCTCCCGCAACATTAAATGCCCCGTCTGCTGTAAATACTGCAAAACTGGAAGCGGCACCTAAGTCTGGAGGCGACTGTCCGAAGTTGATAGCAGGTATTAAAAAAAGAACAACAGCAGATAATGAATTTAGTAGTTTAGTTTTCATTTTGGTTAATTTGAAATTGTGAACGCTTAATTTACGGTACAAGAGTGACAATATATTCAACCTGGAATGTTACTTAAATCTTTAGAAAAATTACATATAACACACTTATCCAGTTAACCGCCTAATCTACAGTATGTTGGATGAGGATCCAGCAATAGAGATTGTATAATGCCAAAGGGTGCAATGATTGGAAATTTTCAGCAATCATTCAACCCTGAATTTTAACCCTGTTTCTAGGTAAACAAAATTACAAATCGTTATTTACATTTCATTTATTTCAAGCCTGCTCTACAGCATTTTTGGCTTCCTTCTGTTGTTTCCATTTCAGGCTTTTACTTTCAACTTCCCGAACCACAGGCCGCGGTTTAGTGAGGGCGGCCGTTGTGGCGGGATACCGAATTACCGTGGCATCAGAGTACGGAGTACGGGTTAATTAAGTTGTAAAATCCCCTTTCAGAGACAACAGGCCAAAGTTCGAGTACTTGCGGGCATTCCTGACTTGTATTTATACTGGAAATTCACTTGTGTATTTACAAGTCACCACTTATATTATTACGGGAAGTGCAGAAATGCCAAACGATGGAAACTCATACACAGTAAGGATTACACCACAACTTGACCCCGGATGGGTTTTCAAGAACTTGAAAAGTGATGATTTTGGGTGAGTTTTTTGGGGCTAAAAAAAAATCCCCGCTCAGGCGGGGATTGGATGAAATATCTAAAGTGCTTTTTTATCTACCAGTTGAATTGCAAAGCGATAATAGCAAGGATGCCGATAGTCAGAAAAACCATAAGGAAGATGGCCAAAAATTTACTGACCCCAAATTCATTAATGAGAAAGCGTATGGGAGCTCCGATAATCCTGGTCAGTTGATAGAAAACTTTTTGTGTGGAAGCATCTCCCTTTCTCACATAAGCAGTGGCTCCTTTCCTGAAAGCCTCAACGGCCGTGCCCACATCTTCATTGGAGGAAAGCATAATCACCTCTGTTTTTGGATTGATGCGTTTGATGTCCTGCAGCACTTCATTGCCATCCCTGCCATGCAGGTTGTAGTCAAGAATCACAATATGCGTGTTCTTGTTTACTTGTTGCAGGGCGCTTTCCCCAGTGTTAAACGTGGTAATGGAAAGGTTTCCTGAAAACTTGTTTTCAAGGAAATTTCTCAGGCCAACTATCACTGATGGATCGTCATCAACGATAAACAAATTCATTCCATGAGCACTCATAGGGTTTTTTTTAAGATTTCAATGGCAAAGTTGACCTATGCGGATCACCCGAACATTTCACATTCAGTGCAAAGTCTTACATGTTTCACATGTGGGAGGGTGGCATCCATTCGTGCATGTTGGCTCTTGAGCGGATGCAGATAGGCCAGCAGTAGCAGTTTCAGGTTGGAAAAGGAGGGAAATCAAGACCGAGACTTGATGAAAATTAGTAAGGTCAGGAACGAAGAAGGGAAAACGCGGGCCGAGCGTTACGAAGTAAAAAAAGAAGTGAGTAAAAGCGGAGTGAGCTTTTAAGAACAACTGTTCATTAACGCAACACTGCCAATTAGAAGCACTATTGTTTGATTACCGAACAAAGCCCTTCTTTTTTTTTTCTCACTCGCATTTTTATTTTTAAATGTGTTCGTGACCTGCGCTGAGTTCTTTTCATCTTACTATTATGCGTTCTTTCTATTCTCGCTACGAAGTTGTGTCGTTTGAAGTCAGAGCAAAACTTTTTCAATGGTTCTCCACTCATTTCGTTGTCGGCTCAACTATTTTCCAATAGGAATCCTTTCGGGTAATTTTGCCTTTACGAAACTCCCAAAGGTCACAACCTCTCACTTTCACGCTAACACCTGAAGTTGTCGTTCCTGTGAGTGTCCATTCTGATACACCCCTATTTCCATCCGCTGATATCCAATGGCGGACTTCACCATAGTGAACATCAGGAATTCCTTTGAAGCGACCGGCAAGACCTTCCCTCACTTGTGCTTTGCCGATGAAACGTTGTCCATAGGGTTCAGGTCCCCTTGGAAAATCAAATGAGCAATCATCGGTGAAGAATTCCATTATCGCATCAAGGTCATGCCGATTGAATGCATCAAGGACTTGCTTCATAACTTCTACTGTGACTTTCATATCTTGTGTGTTGGTTTGGACTGGGACTGTCTTGTCATTCGTTTTGGTGTTAAAACTAAAAATCCCCATTTGGTTATAGTTCGTTCAAATTTTCAGATGGGTGGCAGAACCCCTCCTCCCCCCTAATGGCCTTTTTTGTTCATTCATCAGACTAAGTCTTTCTGGCCCGTTGGCCAGAGCTTTTTTGTTTACCGTTGCCAATTCGGGGACGAATTGAGTGGTGTTATTTAGTTAAGGTATGTTCATGGGGGGTTGAAGCATTCTAAATAATGCTTGTGGTAAGGCGAGGCATGTTGGGGCAGATGGATTCTTTCATCATGTCTCGTTTAAGGGGCGAGGTATGGATGAGCAAATTGTATTCAAGCGGATTATTTTCTCCATTGTGTCAGAAATACAGAATTGAAGATTGCTCAGTTTCCAAGAATTGCCCCGTTTCAAGATTTGTGAAAGGTTATCGTCAGGTATTGATTGTGCGCCAGGGTTCAATGATCTATTCTGTATCAGAAAACAACATTTTCATCACTGCATTGATTGATAACGGGCAAAGCAGAAAAAGAATCAAAATACAATTGCACGCATTGAAATAGAGTATTGCAAAAAGCCCTTCGATGAACCGAAGGGCTTTTAATTTTGAGTTCTTCTCTACCCACTGCACATCTCACACCCATCCGGATTTTCCAGCGAGCATGCAATAGCGGCTTGTTGAATGGCTATTTCTTCTGCTGTCATTCCAGTGTAGTCAACGAGTGCTTGAGTGCGCTCAGCCTCCCTTCCCTCCGGGAGTGTCCCGATAGCTATCGGGAGGGCTTCTTGCGGTGCGAAAGCAACTTGTGCTTCTGCCGCTTGTGATTCTGCTACAATTGGAAGATCCTTATACTTCTTGTCCACGGTAAACTTGATGGCATCGGTTGCAGCTTTTGTGCGCAGATAATACATGCCGGTTTTCAGTCCCAATTCCCATGCATAGAAGTGCATGGAGGTGAGCTTGTTGAAGTTGGCATTCTCCATAAAAATATTGAGCGACTGGCTTTGGCAGATGAATGCACCGCGGTCGGCAGCCATATCAAGAATAGTTTTCTGGGAAAGTTCCCACGCAGTTTTGTAGAGCGCTTTCAGGTTGTCTGGTATCTCCACAATGTTTTGCACGGAACCATTGGCTGCAATCAGTTTGTTCTTCAAATCGTCATTCCACAAACCGAGGCTCACCAAATCTTTCATCAGGTGTTTGTTCAGGATAATGAATTCGCCCGACAAGGTTCTGCGTGTGTAGATGTTGGTGGTGTAGGGTTCAAAACATTCGTTGTTGCCGAGAATCTGTGCAGTGCTTGCGGTGGGCATGGGGGCAAGCAGGAGCGAGTTCCTCATGCCGTGCTGTTTTATTTCTGCCTTCAGCACATCCCACTCCCAGCGTGGCGATGGAGTTACATTCCACATATCGAATTGCAGTATGCCTTTGCTGGCCGGTGATCCCTGGTAGGTTTCATAAGGAGCATCTTTTATTGCAAGGTCTTTCGATGCTGTGCAAGCTGCGTAATAAATTGTTTCGAAAATTTCGCGGTTCAACACCCGCGCTTCATTGCTGTCGAAAGGCATGCGCAACAGGATGAATGCATCGGCCAATCCCTGCACACCAATACCGATGGGGCGGTGGCGCATATTGCTCTTGCGCGTTTCCGGAACAGGATAATAATTCCGGTCAATCACCCGGTTGAGGTTTACGGCTAACTGGTAAGTCACTTCAAACAAACGGTGATGATCGAACTGACCATCGCGAATGAATTTTGGCAGCGCGATAGAACCGAGATTACAAACCGCAATTTCATCGGCCGATGTGTACTCGATAATTTCGGTACACAAGTTCGAACTTTTAATGGTGCCCAGGTTTTGCTGGTTGCTCTTGCGGTTTGCAGCATCTTTAAAAAGCATATACGGTGTGCCAGTCTCAATCTGGCTCTCCATAATCTTGAACCAAAGTTCCTGTGCTTTAATAGTTTGCCTGCCTTTTCCTGCGCTTTCGTATTTGGTGTAGAGGGCTTCGAATTCTTCCCCCCATGTATCGCACAGGCCCGGGCATTCGTGAGGGCACATCAAGGTCCACTCTGCGTTTTCTTTCACGCGCTTCATAAACAAATCCGGAATCCATAATGCGTAAAACAAATCTCTTGCGCGTGATTCTTCCTTGCCGGTATTTTTTTTCAGATCAAGAAAATCAAACACATCGGCATGCCATGGTTCGAGATAAATTGCAAACGAACCTTTGCGTTTCCCTCCACCCTGATCCACATAACGCGCAGTGTCATTAAACACACGAAGCATTGGAACAATTCCATTGCTCGTGCCATTAGTTCCCTTGATGTAAGAACCCTTCGCTCGGATGTTATGAATGCTTAACCCAACACCACCTGCACTCTGCGAGATGAGAGCGGTTTGCTTGAGTGTATTGTAAATCCCCTCGATGCTGTCGTCCTGCATTTGCAACAAAAAGCACGATGACATCTGTGGCTTCGGAGTACCTGCATTAAACAAAGTAGGTGTGGCGTGGGTGAACCAACCCTCGCTTATCATATTGTAAGTTTTTACCACATTATCCATATCGTTCTTGTGGATGCCCACTGCCACACGCATAAACATGTGCTGCGGACGTTCAGCCACTTGACCATTCAGCTTTAGTAAGTAGGAACGCTCCAGTGTCTTGAACCCGAAATAATCGAAATTAAAATCGCGATCGTAGATAATGGTGCTGTCCAGGAGTGGTGCATTTTCATCTACGGCATTCATTACATCTTGGGCAAGCAGTCCTGCATTCAAACCCGTTTTAGGATCCACATATTCAAAGAGATCACGCATGGTTTGCGAAAACGATTTCTTCGTGTTTTTGTGCAGGTTGCCCACAGCAATCCGTGAAGCGAGCAATGCATAATCCGGGTGCGTGGTCGTATTGGTAGCTGCAATTTCAGCAGCGAGGTTATCCAACTCGGTGGTACTCACACCATCGTACACTCCTTCAATCACCTTCATGGCTATGCGGGTGAAATCCACTCGCGAATTCAATCCGTAACAAAGTTTCTGAATGCGTGCAGTTATTTTGTCAAACTTCACGGGCTCTTTGTGTCCATCGCGTTTTATTACATACATTTTTTTTGTCCTCCCTGGGGTTTTAGCTGTCTTGTATTAAAGAGAAAATTTTTTAGCCTGTGGTGCGAATCTCCTTTCGCGCCACAGCTATTTTTTTAGTTGTTACTATGTCTTTTGTTTGGGTAATGATGATGCGGGAAATCAAAACTCCGACATCATACGGTAAGTGACGCTCTTGGCGTGGTGGTAATTTAAAAGTCGGCATCAAGCACAAATCCGCTGTTCTCCTTTTGTCCTAGCACACCTGCTTTCTGGTATTCGCCCACGCGCTTTTCAAAGAAATTGGTTTTGCCCTGGAGCGAAATCATTTCCATAAAATCGAATGGATTCGGTTTGTTGTAAATTTTTTCATTGCCCAATTCTGCCAGCAGGCGATCGGCCACAAACTCGATGTACTGCTGCATCATGTCAGCATTCATCCCAATTAATTTTACAGGAAGAGCATCGGTCACAAATTCTTTTTCAATTTCCACAGCGTTGGAAATGATGTCCTGTATTTGTTGCTTCGGCATTTTGTTTACCAGGTGTTTGGTGTAAAGGTGGCATGCGAAATCGCAATGCAAACCTTCATCGCGAGAGATAAGTTCGTTCGAGAAACTTAGGCCGGGCATCAGGCCGCGTTTCTTCAGCCAGAAAATAGAACAGAACGAACCGCTGAAGAAAATTCCTTCCACTGCCGCAAAGGCCACAAGCCTTTCGGCAAACGAACCATTCTTTATCCAGCGCAAGGCCCACTCAGCTTTTTTCTTCACGCAATCCAGCGTTTCCATCGCTTTAAAGAGGTAGTTTTTTTCAGTAGTGTCCTTTATATAGGTGTCAATAAGCAGCGAGTACGTTTCGCTGTGTATGTTCTCCATCATGATCTGGAAGCCATAAAAAAACTTGGCTTCGGTGTACTGCACTTCGCGTACAAAATTCTCAGCGAGATTTTCATTCACTATACCATCACTGGCTGCAAAGAATGCGAGCACATGTTTAATAAAGTGTCGTTCATCGTTGTTCAGTTTTGTATTCCAGTCAACCAGGTCTGGTTCAAGATCAATTTCTTCTGCTGTCCAGAAACTAGCCTCATGGCGTTTGTAATACTGCCAGATGTCGTGGTGCACTATGGGGAAAATTACGAAACGATCGGGGTTCTCTCTCAGGATGGGTTCTTCTGCTGTGTTCATGTTGTTAGGATATTTTATTCGGGTGAAATTTCGAGTGATTTTTTTTCTTCTATTGGTAGCGGTAGGTCTTTAGCCTAAAAATGCTTCCGTGTTCAGCAGAAGCATCATTTCCAAATAACAAATCCTTCATCTTTAAATCCACATGCTTTATTGTTTGGCGAGGTCAAATGTTTGTCTTTCCTGTTCATGTTGCAACACGAAAGAATTGACAATTGCCTTTAGTTTTAAACATGACTTTCTGCCGCTGGGCGGAGACAAAGATTTGACGCGGGCAAACGACCCTACAATAGCTTTAAAGCGGTATCGTGACCGACATTTTTTCCTGAATTCATGGCATGATGTGCGATAGGCGCGGGCTTCAACAGGGTGCTGTTCGAGTTGCCGGCAAAATACCTTGTTGGTATAGTTGGAAATTTGTTAGTAAGAGGAGAAGAATAAATTTTGTGGCAAGGAGGAAGTGGGTTTAGTGCTTTCTTGAATGAAGCATATAATTTCTGAATTAGCACTAGTCCAAAAACAGTTTTGTTGTTATGAAATCTGTCGTGACGATATAAGAACCTGCCAGCAAGTGGGCAATGGAAATTTTGTACTTGCCGCCATGCGTGGCCGCAATGGATTCTCTCAGTACCACCTTTCCTGCAATGTCGAAGATCAGGAGTTCTTCTATCACTCCATCCGGGTTACTTATCAATAGCACTTCATTTATCGGATCGAATTCGCAAACAGGATTTGAGCCATTGATGCTTTCAACGGATTCACATAGTTCGATAAGAATGGTGATAAGTGCCGAGTCAGGAGCGCATGACCCGGCATCATTCACCACATAAGCAAGGTGATGAATTCCGATACTTTCCTGCATGGGATAAAACAAATCATTTTCAAAAAAAGAGGCATCATCCGTATCAACCCAAAAGCCTCCATAATCCCACGCGCCCAAGTGCGCCTCGTTAAGATTCAATAATGGATTGTTGTTGCACACAGTCACAAATTGATCATCACCTGCAAGGAGTTGAGGCAGCACTTCGATGGTGTGTGATTCCATAAGAAAACATCCTGTCTCTGTGGTGAGCGTATACGAGATGAAAAAATCACCTATACCGGATTCTTCAGGATGAAAGTACTCACCGGCAACCGCCTGCCCTGCCCAGAATCCATCCGGGATGGAAGCGGAAAGCAAAACAGGTTCTGATGTCTCGCAAATGGAATCGGGGATAAACAGTTCAAGCAACTCAGCTGAAATCAATTCAACATTTGTTTCAGGCGAATTCACCGTTCCATTTTCGTTGGTTGCAGAGCAGTAGTAAGTTCCTACTTCATCTTCTGTAATGAAATTTAGGTCAAGCGAATAGCTCGTTTCACCATCAATTGGTACACTGTTCAAATACCATTGATAGGTGACAGGGGTATCACTCAGCACCCACATCTCCAATACCACATTCTCATCATCACACACCGTTACGTTACCCGGGAATGAAATCAAAATGGGTGCAGCATCTGTTTGAGGTGCAACAGAGATGACATTAGATGCAACCGAATATGCATAACTTTCTGCCTGGCCAATGCCATAAACATAACCAATAAAACCATCACCCGATGACACATCGAGTGAATGAGTGCCTTCGGTTAACGTCAGCGTGGCGAAAGAATAGTCATCACAATTGTCGAGTGGATTGAACAACGAACTGCTCACCAGCGTCCCGTCAAAAAAAACGTTAGCCTCATCATAGGTTTTAATAATGATGTTGACAAAATGTTGACCAAGCACTGCTGATTCCACAGTGCTGAAAAGGGCAGAAGGAACTGGTGCATCGTTGGCGCTTAACACCAGCATGGAAGGGTCTCCATTTTCCGCGCAGCCGATGCCTTGCATGAATTGAGTAACACAGAATTTCTTGTCCGAACTGATGCAGTGCGCATCTTCTGCATTGTTCAATTCTGCATAGTCCCCTGCATCAAGTGTAAACTCAAGTTCACCATCAATGAACACATTGGTTTCATCTTCATGCGCCAGCAATTTGTAGGTGTAAAACGATGCAAAGTCAAACGGTGTGATGATGTATTCATAGCCCCAGGTTTCGATCGGGAAATTTTGTTCGTAGAGATGATCACAAGCGAAACATCCGTAAGGAACATTGGCGCAATCGCTTCCTGAAAACACAGCTATGGGGTGGAATTCAAATTCATCGTCCAGCACCGTTATTAAGGTGCCAGTGAAATCATCGAGATGGCCTTCGCCACGCACCTGGTAAGTCTGGCCGGCATTAAGCATTATGTTTTCAGATTCGCCCGCTTCAATTCCACCCACGGTATTTGCTGAATACTGAATGTTTATTTCCGTTTCATCTTCAGTGGCTACAATGAGAAACTCCGAGTTGTAATCATAAAATGCATCGAGGCCCTGGTAGGCAGCTACTCTGTAATGAGTTCCCAGAGTTTGAATGGGCAGCACCCGAGTACCGTCCGCAGTGTACATCTGGAAGTTGATGGCATAAACAGAAACCGAATCTTCTGACACAAGCAACACTCCCCGGTCCTCTATAGTTTCGCTGGTGAGCACTTCAGCAAGGTTATTAGGAATGGTGAGGGTAGAAGTAATTCCTGGCTGAAGAGTGAAAGGCTGGCTCCAACCCTGTCCCGGAATACTCACTATTCCGCTAGTCGCCTGATCTCCGGTAACAAAGAGTTGCAGGGATTCAGGGTCTTCAACTTCATAGTTTTTCATGAACCCAATCCAGAATTCTTTGCCCTTAGAAGTGCTTTGCGATTGTGCGGAAATGAGAACGAGTAAGAGCACCGCAGTTGTAAAGTAAGTTTTCATGTTGGTTAACCGGATTTGTTGGGAAAGGTATTGCACGCCTGTCACTCCGTCACCCCACCTCCCATTGGCACCATTTTTCACAACTGCCCCGCCTAGGCCAATCCCATAGATTTGCCCGCCATTTTTCAAAATAAACACAACGCCTGAGATGGCACCGTGCAAGGAATTTGCTGACCCAACAGAATCCTTTGCGCCTTCGCCCCGCTCATGCAGAATGAGATAATTTCAAAAATATGTTCGGAATCGTAAATAAAATCCTAAAAGCATTTGTAGGCGATAAGTCTCAAAAAGACCTCGCTGAAATCAACCCTGTGGTGGATGCCACCCTCAAAGCCGGGGCTGAACTCCTTGCGATAAGCAATGATGAATTGCGCTCGCGCTCAGCCGCATTGAAACAAAAAATCAACGCGACTATCCAGCCTCAGGAAGAAGAAATCCAAAACCTGAAGGCACAGGCCGAAGGGCTGCCCGGCACAGAACTGGAAATGAAGGAAGCCATTTTCGCGCAGGTGGATAAGCTGGAAAAGGACATTGATGACAAAGTGGAAACCGTGTTGGACGAAATCCTGCCCGAAGCATTTGCAATAATGAAAGAAACCGCGCGCAGGTTTAAGGAGAATGCAGAAGTGAAAGTAACCGCGCAGGAATCCGATAAACTTCTTGCCACCAATCTCAACAAAGACTATGTGAAGATTGAAGGTGACACTGCAATATGGGCCAACAACTGGGAAGCCGCAGGCAACCGCCTAACCTGGGACATGGTGCATTACAATGTGCAGATCATCGGTGGCATTGCATTGCACAAAGGAAAAGTTTCGGAGATGGGAACGGGCGAAGGAAAAACACTGGTGGCCACGCTTCCAGTTTTTCTCAACGCACTTGCAGGACGCGGGGTACACCTTGTAACGGTGAATGATTACCTGGCCAAACGCGACAGCGAATGGATGGGTCCGCTCTACGAGTTTCACGGATTAACGGTGGACTGCATTGACCGCCATCAACCCAATTCTGATGCCCGAAGAAAAGCCTACAACAGCGACATCACCTTTGGGACCAACAACGAATTTGGCTTTGATTATCTGCGCGATAACATGGCCATAGCGGCCGAACACCTGGTGCAGCGAAAACACAATTACGCCATTGTGGACGAGGTGGACTCGGTGTTGATTGATGAAGCACGAACACCACTTATTATATCAGGCCCAACACCAAAAGGCGATCAGCAGGAATTCGACAACCTGAAACCAAAAGTGCAATTGCTCATCAACGCACAAAAACAAACAGCCAACGAATTACTGATCACAGCCCGAAAAAAACTTCAACCAGAAAACGGTTCCCCTTCAAAAGAAGATGTGAACGAAGGCGGACTCGCTCTCTTCCGTGCCTTTCGTGGTTTGCCTAAGAACAAGGCACTGGTGAAATTTATGAGCGAAGAGGGAATGAAAGCGCAAATGCTGAAAACAGAAGCCCATCATCTGGCAGACAACCAGCGCGAAATGCCCAAGGCCGATGCCGAACTTTTTTTCGTGATTGAAGAAAAACACAACCAGGTTCAATTGGTTGAAAAAGGAATCCAGCTCATCTCGAACAACATGGATGACGAAAAGTTTTTCATGCTCCCCGATTTAGGCGGAGCACTGGCCGACATAGAAAACAGCGGCAAGAGCGATGAAGAAAAACTAAAGATGAAGGATATGCTCATGACGGATTACACCATCAAGAGCGAACGCATACACACCATCACCCAACTGTTGAAGGCTTACGCGCTTTTCGAAAAAGATGTGGATTATGTGGTGATCGACAACAAGGTGAAAATTGTGGATGAACAAACTGGCCGCATCATGGAAGGCCGTAGGTACAGCGATGGACTGCACCAAGCCATTGAAGCAAAAGAAAATGTGAAAGTGGAAGCAGCCACCCAGACTTATGCCACTGTAACACTCCAGAATTATTTCCGCATGTACCACAAACTTGCGGGCATGACAGGTACTGCCGAAACCGAAGCAGGCGAACTCTGGAACATTTACAAACTGGATGTGATGGTGATACCCACCAATAAGACAGTAGTTCGCAAAGACGAAAACGACAAGGTCTATAAAACCAAACGCGAGAAATACAATGCAGTGATTGATGAAATTGTGGAACTACGCGAAAAAGGCCGACCCGTTCTGGTGGGAACTACCACAGTGGAAGTTTCCGAATTGCTTTCAAAAATGTTGCGCATGAGAAACATTGACCACCAAGTACTCAATGCAAAACTCCACCAGCGCGAAGCGGAAATTGTTGCGTTTGCAGGCCGCTCCGGTACAGTCACTATCGCAACCAACATGGCAGGTCGAGGCACCGATATCAAACTCGGCCCCGATGTAGTGAATGCCGGAGGTCTTGCCATTGTGGGCACTGAACGCCACGACTCCAGGCGTGTTGACCGCCAGTTGCGCGGACGTGCAGGCCGCCAGGGCGATCCCGGTTCATCGCAGTTTTATGTTTCGCTGGAAGATGATCTTATGCGATTGTTCGGCAGCGACCGCATCGCTAAAATGATGGACCGCCTCGGATTGAAAGAAGGCGAAGTGATACAGGCAGGAATGATTACTTCCAGCATTGAACGCGCCCAGAAAAAAGTGGAAGAGAACAACTTCGGTATCCGCAAACGACTGCTTGAATACGACAACGTGATGAACTCGCAGCGCGAAGTCATTTACAGAAGAAGAAAACATGCACTCTTTGGCGAACGGTTGAAACTTGATATCGACAACATGTTCTTCGACATGGCAGCCAACACGCTCGCTGCATACCACTCAGGCAAAGACTGGCAGAATTTCGAACTGGAGGTGGTGAGGCTCTTCCATATCCAACCACCATTCACGCAAGATCAATTTGCTACCGGAAAAGAAGATGAGTTGACACAGCAACTTTACACTGCGGTGGAAGCGATGTACAAAAAACGTGTGCAGCAGATAGCAGCGGAAGCATTCCCCGTTATCAAACAGGTTTTTGAAAACAACTCGCAGGGATTTGTAAACATTGCTGTTCCATTCAGCGATGGCAGAAAAACACTTCAGGTGGGAGTAGCACTGGAGAAGGCCGTTAAATCGCAGGGACTGGAAATTGTTGACCAACTGGAAAAAGGAATTACGCTCGCCATAATTGATAACAACTGGAAAGACCATCTGCGAGCCATGGATGATTTGCGCAGCAATGTTCAATTTGCATCACACGAGCAAAAAGACCCTTTGCTCATTTACAAACTTGAATCGTACGAATTGTTCAGGAGCATTATTGCCAAAGTAAACGGGGAGATTGCCAACTTCCTGCTTCGTGCACAATTGCCGCAACAACAACCGGGACAACTTCGGCAGGCACAGTCACCGCGCCCGCAGGACATTCCACGGGTCAATACTTCGAAAGAAGAATCAGAAAGCATTGCACAACGAGCAGCCACCTTGCGTATGCCCCAGCGCAGATCCATGCCGCAAGGACCAACCCGCAAAGTCGAACCAGCAAAGGCAGAAGCAAGAGTGGGTCGCAATGACCCATGTCCATGTGGAAGTGGTAAGAAGTATAAGAATTGCCATGGGGCGGGGGAGTAGTCCGCCAATATCAAAAATCTATAGTCAAGATTGCTGACTTAAGTCATATCCATTTTGGTTTTAGGTCATTTGCCTAATGATGCCGGAGAGGGATTCTTGCAGAAATATTTTGTGCAATGAAAACTATTCTGGCAGCTACGGATTTTTCGAAATCATCGCAACACGCGGTGGATTGTGCAGCACAACTTGCACAGGACACCAATTCAAAACTTGTGGTATTCCATGCCACTCACATTCCCATGGTGAGCGATCGTTACCTCGACATGGGTATTACAATTGAAGCACTTGAGGAGGCTGATAAGAATAGTATAAAGGCACTTGTTGCTGTTTTGAAAGACAAGTATCCGCTGCTCAAAGTGGAGAGCCTTGTAAAGATTGGATTTGCTGTCGAAGAAATCAGACGGTCGGCAAAACTTGGCGAAACCACCTTGGTGGTGATGGGAATTACTCATGCCGACAAATTCAGCGAAGTGGTGTTTGGCAGCATTTCCACCACCCTCGCCTATGGGCTTAGTTGCCCCACTCTTATCATTCCTGAAAAATGGAAATACAAACCGCTGCGTAAAATTGCTTTTGCCTTCGACCAGAAAAATATTCCCGGAGGTACGGGTTTGTATGTGCTTGCTGAATTGAAACGCATCTATGGTTCGACATTCGATTTTGTGAACGTGCTCGATACCAACTTTCCGGTAAAGGATGACAAGACATTGAAAAAAATGCTGAACTTCCTTGATGAAAATAAACCACGCGTTCATTATCTCAATCCTTCGAGTGGCCGCATAGTGGAACCGCTGAAAGATTTTGTTCGCAGGTACAAGAGCAACGCACTGGTGATGATATCGCGCAAGCACAATATTCTGTGGCGATTGTTCAACGAAAGAAAAACGAAAGAAATGGCATTCCAGACTTCGGTGCCGCTATTGGTAATTGCCGAAAAAAATTGATTGACGCGCTTGAAGTTATGACGTTGCAAATTGACGACCATAAGCCTATCTCAACATTGCAGAAAGATTTTACTGCAATGTTGCCCTTCCTGAAAATTGAGTTCTTCAGCCAGTCGCACAGCAGCATTAAAGGTTCAGCGAAAAAGCAAATGATTGACCCGCGCACACTGCTTGGCAGCATTCGCAATCAACACAGCGAAGGCGATTTGTTCATTGCAGAAGACATGACAGTGACAGAGCTTGAGCGATTATTGGAAAGGAGTTACGATCTGCATGTTCAGATATTCCGCAAGTCCGGAAAGCTTTGGCTCGAAACCACCGCGACCGACAACTGGACACTCGACTACCAAAATGTGCAGGGCGCAGAACTTCAGCACAAAGACTTAGGCATTCAACGGGACGAGAATGATTATCACGAGCAGGAATAAATTTTTCCGTGAAGAGCATTACTGAAAATTCCAAACTAAAATGTTACCACTGCGGTGACCACTGCACCGATGATTCTGTTCGCTCGGAAGAAAAAGTATTTTGCTGTACCGGTTGCAAACTGGTGCATGAACTACTGAAAGAAAACAACCTCTGCACTTACTACGAACTGAATCAAAATCCGGGTTCGCCTCAAAAGGCAAAACCTTTCAAGGGACGTTACCAGTTTCTGGAAAACCCGGAAGTCGAAAAGAAACTTACCAGTTTTACGGACGGAAATATTTCCATTGCAAGTTTTCATCTACCACAAATTCATTGTGCCTCATGTGTGTGGCTGCTTGAACACTTGCATAAACTGAATGCTGGAATTGTTTCCAGCCGTGTTGATTTCATTAGGAAAGAAATCACCATTGAATTTCAAAGTGAAAGAACAAAACTGCGTGGAGTGGTTGAAACACTGGCGATGGCCGGATACGAACCTTCCCTGAATCTGAACAACCTGGATGAGCGGTTGGCAAAGCCCATCAACCGCAGCAGAATTTACAAACTGGTAGTTGCAGGATTCTGTTTCGGAAACATCATGCTGCTGAGTTTTCCCGAATACTTCTCAATAGCAAGCAGCACTGATGTTCAAATTCAAAGGCTGTTCGCATTTTTGAATTTGTCGCTCTCATTGCCTGTATTTTTTTACAGCGGAAGCGAATTCTACAAATCCGCCTGGAGAGGATATGCAAACAAGCAGCTCAACATTGATGCACCCATTGCATTGGCCATTATCATCACGTTTGCACGAAGCATTTTTGAAATAGCAACAGGCACGGGCGCTGGATACTTGGACTCAATGTCGGGAATAATATTTTTCATGCTGATAGGCCGGCATTTCCAGGAACTCACACACGGAAGCCTTTCCTTCGACCGCGACTACAAATCCTACTTCCCGATTTCAATCACACGCATAGGAAATGGAATGGAAGAAGAAATTGCCGTAAGTGAACTCGCTGCGACAGATAAGTTTCTTATCCGCAACGGAGAAATTATCCCGTGTGATTCGCGATTGCTGAAAGGCAGAGCGCAGATTGACTACAGTTTTGTAAATGGCGAATCCGTGCCGGTGGAAATGAAAGAAGGCGAATTCATTTATGCAGGCGGAAAACAAACGGGAGCATCCATTGAATTGATAGCAGAAAAGATTGTTTCTCAGGGTTGGCTCACCAAACTTTGGAACAAAGAAGATTTCTGCAAGCAAAAAACATTTTCTACATCATTCATTCATGCTGTTGCGAAATACTTCACGGTTGTGCTGCTTGCAGTTGCAGCCATCTCATTTTTTGTATGGTTGCCGCAAAGTCTTGACATATCGCTGAATGCACTTACTTCTGTTTTGATTGTTGCCTGCCCTTGTGCACTTCTTCTCTCCGCAACTTTCACCAATGGAAATGTGATGCGCATTTTTTCGCGCAACAAATTCTACTTGAAGAATTCCGAAGTGATTGAAGAGTTGAGCCGCATCAATTCCGTTGTATTCGATAAAACAGGTACCATTACTGAAACGCGCTTAAGGAAAATTGATTTTGTTGGGTTTCTCAACGATGAGGAAAAAAATCTCATTGCTTCTGCCGCAAGTCAAAGCAGCCATCCATTGAGCAGAAGTATTGTTTCATTCCTGAATCAAACTTCCAGTCATCCATCAGATTATTTCAAAGAGAACAGCGGAAGCGGAATAGTATGCGAAGTGGATGGACACAAGCTTCGGTTGGGTTCAGAAAAATTTATCCGCGGCAGATTTTCGGGTGATGTTGCAGACACCAGAGTCTATGTTGAAATTGACGATGGGGTGCATGGTTATTTTTCTTTCACGACCGAATTCCGTGAAGGGCTTTCACATGTACTGGACAGCATTGACGAGATAAATGAAATCAGTCTTTTATCAGGCGACCATGCAAGTGAAGCACACCAGCTGCGCAAATTATTCGGGAGAAATGCGATATTGAAATTCGAACAAAGCCCTGAAGAGAAAATGATTTTCATCACCCAAAAACAATCGGAAGGAAAATGTGTGATGATGGTGGGCGATGGTTTGAATGATGCCGGGGCATTGCGTAAAAGCAACGTGGGCATTGCGATAAGTGATGATGCTAATAATTTCACTCCCGCTTGTGATGCAGTGTGCGCTTCCGCTTCCTTCGGTTTGCTGCCTGCATTTATGAAGATGAGTAAAGTGGCAAGCCACATTATCATCATCAGTTTCATTGTCTCATTGCTGTACAATATTATCGGTTTGTATTATGCAACTACCGCTCAACTTCACCCGGTGATTGCTGCTATACTAATGCCCGCAAGTAGTTTGACGATTATTCTTTTCACGACTGGGGCAAGTTGGGTTGCTGCGAGAAGACTCGGGCTTGAATGACGGAACCCATCCCCCCTTTTCCTGACATTAATCACATGCCCCACTGACTCACCTCAGTTTACTGACGAATGTCAGTCCGAATTTTTGTCGCGCTTAAAACCGATAATTAAATGAGTGCGATTTACATCTTAATTGGAGCAAGCCTTCCCATCGCCATCGGGTTCCTCATTGCATTCCTCATCTCCGCAAAACGAGGGCAGTTCGATGATGATTACACACCATCCATTCGGATGCTTACCGATGACACTGAAACAGAAAATCAAACGAACCAAACCGCAGAAGAACCAAAACGCATTAATGTATGAGTGCACAAGTCGAACAATTTCATTATGACAATAAAGCAGTAAAGCAGTTTGCTTACGCCACTGCGTTCTGGGGATTGATAGGCATGACGGCTGGATTGCTGGCCGCTCTCCAGTTGGTATGGCCGCAACTGAATTTCGATTTGCCCCAAACATCCTTTGGTCGTGTGCGACCTATTCACACCAACGCAGTGATTTTCGCTTTTGTAGGTAATGGAATTTTTATGGGAGTTTATTACTCGCTCCAGCGTTTGTGCAAAGCGCGAATGTGGAGCGACAAACTTTCAAGCATTCACTTCTGGGGTTGGCAATCTATTATCGTTCTTGGTGCGCTGACTCTTGCCTGGGGAATGACTTCGGGTAAAGAATACGCGGAACTGGAGTGGCCGATTGATATTCTCATCACCATCATCTGGGTGGTGTTTGGCATCAATATGTTCATGACAATTTTTAAACGCAGGGAACGTCACCTCTACGTTGCTATCTGGTTTTACATCGCCACATGGGTTACAGTTGCGTTGCTGCACATCGTAAACAGTTTTGAGTATCCGATAAGTCTTTTCAAAAGTTATTCTTGGTATGCAGGTGTGCAGGATGCGCTGATACAATGGTGGTACGGACACAACGCAGTTGCGTTTTTTCTCACCACGCCCTATCTCGGAATGATGTATTACTTTATTCCGAAAGCTGCCAACCGGCCTGTGTATTCGTATCGCCTTTCCATCATTCACTTCTGGGCGCTAATTTTTATTTACATCTGGGCGGGGCCTCATCATTTGCTCTATACATCGCTTCCTGATTGGGCACAATCACTTGGTGTTGTTTTTTCCATCATGCTCATTGCACCATCGTGGGGTGGAATGATAAACGGACTTCTAACGCTGCGTGGAGCTTGGGACAAAGTTCGCGATGATGTGGTTTTGAAATTCATGGTCGTTGCAGTTACTGCTTATGGCATGGCCACTTTCGAAGGCCCGATGCTCGCGCTTAAAAATGTGAATGCAATTTCTCATTTCACCGATTGGACAATTGCTCACGTGCATGTGGGGGCACTCGGCTGGAATGGTTTCCTCACGTTTGGTGTATTGTATTGGTTGGTTCCGAAAATGTGGAACACAAAAATCTATTCTAAGAAATGGGCCAACTGGCATTTCTGGATTGGTACGCTCGGTATTCTTCTTTATGCTGTTCCCATGTATTGGGCGGGTTGGCGCCATTATGAAATGATGAGTGAGTTCACGTCCGATGGTGTGCTTCGTTATTCATTCGTTGATATGTTGGATGGCATGAAGAATTTCTACATGTTGCGTTCGCTCGGAGGATTGCTCTACCTCATTGGTGTCGTGTTCATGGTTTTGAATATCTGGAAAACCATCAAGGTGGGTTCATTCATTGCGAACGAAGCTGCCGAGGCACCGGCACTTGCAAAAAATGTAAACATTGTTGGCAAAGAACACTGGCATCGCGCGATTGAACGTAGGCCGGTTCAGTTGCTTATTATTTCTCTTGTGGTGGTTGCTATCGGAGGCGTACTGGAAATTGTTCCCACGTTTTTGGTGAAATCGAATGTGCCAACCATTGCAAGTGTTCAACCTTATACGCCACTCGAACTTGAAGGCCGCGACATCTACATACGCGAAGGATGTCATACCTGCCATTCGCAAATGATTCGCCCGTTCCGTTCGGAAGTACATCGCTATGGCGAGTACTCGAAAGCAGGAGAATTCGTGTACGACCATCCTTTCCAGTGGGGAAGCAAACGCAGTGGGCCAGACCTTGCCCGTGAAGGCGGTAAGTACAACAACAGTTGGCATTTCAACCACATGGCGGCACCGCGCGAGATGGAAACAAAATCCATTATGCCTTCTTATTCATGGCTGCTCACTACGATGCTTGACACTTCACTCACTGCTTCAAAAATTTCTGCCATGCGCACTATGGGTGTACCCTATCCCGAAGGATACGAGTCGCTGGCACTTACCGATTTGGACAAGCAGGCACAAGCCATTTATGAATCATTGAAACCGGATGACGTTGCGCAGAAACTTGTTCGCGATGACGAGGGAAATTCGTTGCTCAACAAGAACTCAGAAATTATGGCAGTGATTGCTTACCTGCAACGCATGGGCACCGACATCAAATCACAACCACAACAAACCTCTGGCGCAAAATGAAATTCATCAATTACCTCGAAGGAATTACCGGAGTGAGTTTTTACGCACTCACATCACTTGTCATTTTCGTTTTGTTCTTCACCACAGTAACCATCATGGTGTTGCGCGAAGACAAGAAGAGCATTGACGAACAGAAAAATTTACCGTTGAACTAATTCACCGTTCTACAATGTGTACAGATAACATCAAAACACAATTTACCCATTTCATGATGAGTGTTTTTGCAATGGCAGTTTCATCAACTGCTCTTGCACAGACCGCAGCCACTCCAGTTGTTGAAATTGCCGCTGCACCCGTTGAGAATTCATCACCCTATCAGGAACCTCATTTTTATGCCATGTGTTTTGTGGCATTTGTCCTTCTGGTTTTTATTCTGCAACTTTCAAAACTTCTTTCTGCGGTGGCCAAAAATTACTCGCGTAATACTGGCAACGCGCTGAAGACAATCGTTGTGCTTCTTGCATTGAGTTTCGTTCCGGCAAAATATGAAGCACAGGATTTTGGACTTGAATTTTTAAAAGAAGGATTTGGACATTCAGCTTACAACGCACTTGCGATTACCATTTTTATCGAACTACTTGTGGTGCTTTACTACGCACAAATGATTCGACTTTTCCTTGTGAAAGAAAAAGAACCTGCACCATTTGTCGAGCAAAAAACAAAATCGTTTTGGGATGTATTTCATAAATCGGTTGCAATTGAACAGGAGGCAGCAATTCTCACTGACCACAACTACGATGGAATAAGGGAACTTGACAATAGCCTGCCGCCCTGGTGGAAGTACGGCTTCTATCTCACAATTGTTTTTGCATTCGTCTATATCGGTTACTACCATGTATTTGATTCTGGGCCGCTGATGATTGAGGAACTTCAGATTGAGGAAGAGAAAGCGCAGGCCGAACTCACAGCGCATCGCGCGAAACAAGGAAACCTGGTGGATGAAACAACGGTTATGTTTCTTTCATCAGCGAATGACCTCGGTGCCGGGAAAAATTTGTTTACTGAGAAAACATGCGCAGCATGCCACGGCAACCAAGGACAGGGGGGAACGGGGCCCAACCTGACAGACGACTATTGGATGCATGGCGGAAGCATGAGTGATATTTTCAAATCCATCAAGTACGGATGGCCAGACAAGGGCATGCGTTCATGGCAAAGTGAAATAAGGCCAAAGGATATGGCACAGATTACGAGTTACATCAAAAGCATTTATGGAAGCCATCCTCCGAATCCGAAAGAACCGCAAGGCGATTCGTGGAGCGACATGCCTTCCAACCCGACAATAATTACAGCGGATTCACTCAAAACAATTCCGCTTGAACCTAAAGACAGTGTTACCAAAGCGTCCCCAAAATGATTTTTAATTGATGACGAATGAACCCTTTCAGGATGATGAATCATTTCGCGATACGGTCACGCACATTGATATTACCGGTCACCGCAATTGGTTCTACCCAAAGAAACCAAAGGGCCAGTTCTACCAGTGGCGCTCCGTGGTGAGTTACTTCTTCGTAGTTGTTTTCTTTTCACTTCCCTTTGTCAAAATCCATGGCGACCCGCTCTTTCTGTTCAATGTGATTGAACGGAAATTCATCATGTTCGGGGTGCATTTCTGGCCACAGGATTTTTTCCTTTTCATGTTAGGCATGCTCATCTTTATCCTGTTCGTTGCATTATTTACTGTTGCTTATGGTCGTGTGTTTTGCGGGTGGGTTTGTCCACAAACTGTTTTTATGGAAATGGTTTTCCGTAAAATTGAATATGCCATTGAAGGCGATGGCACACACCAACGCGCTTTGAATAAAAGTCCATGGACAGCAGAAAAAATCAGGAAAAAATCGTTGAAGCTCACTTTGTTTTTCCTCATTGCCGTTCTTGTTGCAAATACTTTTCTTGCATACATAATCGGTATTGATGAGTTGAAAAAAATTGTAATTGAGCCGCTCTCCCTCCACATTGGTGGTTTCACCACCATGATAATTTTCTCTGGAGCTTTCTTCTTCATTTTTTCGTGGTTCAGAGAACAGGCTTGCCTAGTTGTTTGCCCATACGGAAGAATGCAGAGCGTGTTGCTCGACAAGCACAGCATCGTGGTGGCATATGACCACAAGCGCGGTGAACCTCGCAGCAAATTCAACAGGGAAATAAAAACAGGTGTTGGTGATTGTATTGATTGTTTTGAATGTGTGCGCGTGTGTCCCACAGGAATTGACATCCGACATGGAACACAACTTGAATGTACTAATTGCACTGCATGTATTGATGCATGCAATTTCATGATGGAAAAGGTGCATAAGCCGAAAGGACTTATCCGTTACGCATCGGAGTACACCATTCGCACAGGAAAAAAACTCAGATGGACACCACGAATGTTTGCATACACCGCTGTGTTGTTAGCACTGGTTTCACTTGAAGCGTTCCTGCTCATTACACGCAGCGATGTGGATGTCACCATCAACAAAGTCCGTGGCCAGATTTTCACTGTACAGGAAGACGGGCAAGTGAACAATCTATATCAAATCAAAATCATCAACAAGACGAAAGATGACATGCCCATTGAAATGCGCGTGGAAGGAGCAACGGTAAAACCTGTAGGAAATGCCATGATGGTAAAAGCAGACAGCCTCGAAGAGTCAGAATTTTTTATACTGATGAACGCAAATGAAATCACGCATAGAAAAAATGAAATGGTGATTGAATTCTGGACGAATGGGCGATTGATTCAAAAAGAAATAACAACATTCATTGGACCGGTGGCAGGGGCCAACTAAAAAACATTATCATGAACTGGGGCTGGAAAATTTCAATTGTTTATATGGCTTTTGCCGCGATGATTATTTCGTTCGTGGTGCGTGCACGGCATCACAAAGTAGAGTTAGTTTCGGCTGACTACTATGCTCAGGAATTGAAATACGAGGACCGCATTCAGGCCACGAACAATACAAATGAACTTGCACAAAAACCTGTTGTTACAACACGTGCCGGTGGCATCCAGCTCATCATGCCTGAACTACAGCGTGGGAAAAGACCGGAAGGCACGATTCAGTTCTACTGCCCGGCAGGTTCACAAAACGACATGATGATTCCGCTAAACCTGGATGAAAACTATCAACAGCAAATCGCAACCAGCAACCTCGCCAAAGGACTTTACCTCTTCAAACTCGAATGGATGACTGATGGTGTGCCGTACTATTTCGAACAACAAATTACTATACCCTGAGCTATGCACTTTTTAATTGCTGCACTTATTCTTGGTCTAGCAGGAAGTCTGCATTGCGCTGGCATGTGCGGTCCGCTCATCAGTGCAATGCCGTACGACCGCAGCAGCCGCATACGTTTCATCCGTTCCAAAACATTCAACCACCTCGGCAGGATTATCACCTATAGCCTCATGGGTTTGGTGATGGGCGCTATCGGACTTTCTGTTGCTATGATGGGCTTTCAGCAGGGGCTTGCCATTGCCGCAGGAATTTTCGTTTTACTTTTTATGTTGCTTCCTCAAAGGATGAAATTGAAATGGATGACCTCCAACTCATCTCGAGCAGTAGTTGCACTGAAGAAAATATTTTCTACTGTGATAGCAAAACGAAATCCAGGTGCAATGTTTTCTCTGGGATTGCTTCACGGGCTTTTGCCTTGCGGTTTGGTGTACGCAGCACTTGCTGGTGCACTTGCCACAGGTGACATGGTGCAAGGTGCGCTGTTCATGTTTGTATTTGGAATAGGCACCACCCCAGTGCTGGTCATGATTGGAACTTTTGCACGGCAGATTAAAAATGTTGTGAAGCCACAACATCAGCAATTCATCAGAGTGTTTGCACTATGCATTGCGCTACTCCTCATTTTCCGCGGAAGCAACCTCGGTATTCCTTACCTAAGCCCTAAGGCAAGTGTAGAGAAGTGTGGGGTGGATTGTTGCGGCAAGTGATTCGTTGACGAAAACATTTGCAGATGCTTTTCCATACACTTGGAAGGATGCGTGAACAAAAAATTCCAGAAACTCTCATCCCGGGATTTTTCGCTTCTGGTAATTCAGCAAGCCAACTACCACCTAATTATTGGGGTGGCAACAATACCCCATCAATTACATGTATGATTCCGTTCGATGTCCTAGCTCATCAAGTGTCTGCTGGGTTTGGTGATTCCGAAAAACGGAGAAGTACTCGTCAGCGGAAAAGGCATTCACCGCGACTGCATGTATCGCAACACGATTGGATACATGCCTCAAATCAGTCGTTTCCCCGACAACATTCGGGTGAGACAGTTGTTCGACATGCTGCGCCATAGCCGCAAGGAACATTCAAACACGGCCGAAGAACTGATAGAAGAATTTCACGGCAAAAAGTGAATGCCAGCATCGCGTTTCTGTTTCGTCCGTAGATTTTGGTGCTCGATGAACCCACTGCAAGCCTCCACCCGCTGGCTAGTGAAATACTGAAGAAAAAAATTCAACAGGAAAAGAGCGAAGGCAAATTGATTTTAGTCACCACTCAGCTGAGTGACATGGACGAAATGGCCACCGAGGTGGTTTACCTCAACGAAGTCAAAAAACTTTTTCACCTTGCCATCAGCGAATTGCGAAACATCACAGGCGAATACCAGCTATCCAAAGCCATAGCCAAAGTGATGTTGAGCGAAAGCGAAGCAAAAACTTCATCAGCGTTACACACTGTTCAAGTATGATTCGCATTATCAAATACACATTGCTCGACATCCTGCGAAACAGGATTGTGTTACTGTACTCCATTGTGCTGTTGTTCGTGCCGCTGGTCAGCATGATTTTTTCCACCATCTATTATTACAAAAGCAGCGAGTTCATAGAATTGTTGCTCGCACAACCAATCAGGCGTTCATCGCTTTTCTTCAGCATGTACAACGGACTTTCGTTATCACTTGCGCTGGCATTCGTTCTTGGCTGTGGCATTCCGGTTCTCATTTTCGATGGCACTGCCACCGGGCTTCTGCTTGTAGCAGTGGTGTGTTGCTCACTTTTGTTTTCACCGCACTGGCATTTCTTGCTTCGGTGTTCACACGCGACAAAGCCCGCGGAATCGGGTTCACCAAACTACTCTGGTTCTACTTCGCCACTATCTACGATGGGTTGGTACTCTTCATCCTTTACGCATTCAGCGACTATCCGCTGGACAAAGCAACCCTTATGATGTGTGTGCTAAATCCTGTTGACCTCGCACGTATTTCCGTTTTATTCGAACTCGACATGAGCGCGATGCTGGGATATACCGGTGCGTTGTTCCAGCAAATTTTCGGTTCAGCAACTGGTCTTTCAATTTCTGTGCTACTGCTTTGGGCAATCGTTCCTGTTTGGTTTGCCGGAAGGAAATTTGGGAAGAAGGATCTGTGAGTAGGCAATTTTTTTGTTCAAGAATTTTGCTTCACATCATCTGCTTCACCACGAGCACTACTCCCATCAAAAAAATCATCGCCAGTACAATTTTCCTAAACACTTTCTGCGAAATTCGGTCAAGTATTTTTTTGCCAATCCATGTTCCAAGCACTGAGGCAATAAGTAGGGCAGGAACCATGGCGAGAATGCCGAGTGGCATAAAACCTTCGGAGATATAAATGAACATGCGCGAGAAGTCCACACCGAAATCAATGGCTGCGGACGTACCCACAAACGCACTTGAGCTTAGTCCAAATGCAGCAAGTCCTGCTCCGCGAATGGCTCCACCAGTGCCCAGCATTCCTGCAACAAAACCTGCCACGCCACCAGTGGCAATTGCACTTGCATTGGTCGGTTTCAATTTAATCTGGGGGAAGAAAAAGAACAGCCCAGAAACAAGAAGCAGAAACAAACCGAGTGAAATCTGGGCCCAACTATCATTAATACTTCCGGCAAGAAATGCCCCAACGATTACGAGTAACAAACTCGGAATTCCAAATTTGAGTGCAATGCGCCAGTCAATATGTTTACGAAACATCAGCACCTTCACTGTATTGCTGAATACATGAAGTAAGCTTGTAACACCCAGCACATGCGGACGCGGCAACACCAACCCAACCAGCGGCACAAACAACATCGAAGAACCAAAACCACTAACTGTCCCAATAATTTCTGTGACAAGGGCGATGATGAAAATGATGATGTGTTCTTCCAACTGGAATCAATTTTTCATTCTTGTAAGTTTTTGTTCATCGAGAATGGTAATGCTTGAACCCGAAATGGAAATAATTTCTTCTTCGCGGAAATCGCTCAGTGTGCGTATCAAAGATTCCGTGGCGGTGCCCACTATGTTCGCAAGGTCTTCGCGCGCTATGGCCATGCTGAAGTGGGCGCCAGCATTTTCCTGATAGCGTTTTTTCAGTGTGAGAAGCGCATCGGCTGTGCGTTTGCGCACACTGCTGTAAGCGAGTGCCACAAGTTTTTCATGGTCGCTGGTCATGTTGCCTGCCAGCATTTTTATGAATTGCTGTGCCACCTGTGGCGACCGTTCAATGAGCCTGAAAAAATCTTCCTGTGGGAAAATGGTGACTTCGCAATCTTCCAGTGCTTCGGCTGATGAGCTATGTTCATTTCCCTCAAGCAGCGGAAGAAATCCGAAAAATTCGCCCGGGTGAATGAGCCGTGTGATGAGTGATTTTCCCATTTCGTGGCTCTTGCAAATTTTTATTTTACCGCTGTTCAGCAGGTAAAGTCCCGAAGGTGTATCACCTTCAGAAAACACAAGACTCCTTTTCCTAAACGATTTCACTTGCTGGCGTTGTGCGATATGAACGATGTCTTCCAATCCGTTCACTTTGCTGATGAGGTCGCTCACTCCATCAGCGGTAGCAGGAACTTCCTTGCGCAGCGCTTCCGCTTTTTTCAGCCTGCTCTCCACCGCGTTCAGCAGTTCAATGTCGTCAAAAGGTTTCGTGATGTAATCATCGGCACCCATTTCCATTCCCTTGCGCACATCGGTTCGTTCTGCCTTTGCAGTTAGAAAGATGAATGGAATGCCTGCAGTTTTTTCATTCTTGCCCAGCAAGTGAAGTACGCCATAACCATCCAGCACGGGCATCATGATGTCGCAAATAATTAGGTCGGGATTTTCACCCTGCGCCATTTCTACTCCCATCTTGCCATTCTCTGCTGCAAAAACCCGGTAACTGGCAAGTTCCAAAATCTCTGCTGTGTTCTCGCGTACGTCCTTGTTGTCCTCGATGAGAAGAATTTTTTTCATGCTTGTTGTTGGTTGATTATATGAAATGGAATAAAAATGATGAATTCGGAACCGTGTTCAAGTTCGCTTTTGCATTCGATAGTGCCATCCATCAGTTCGAGGTATTTCAAAACGATACTGAGACCAAGACCGGTTCCCTGAATGTTGGTGGCGTTTTTTCCCCGGTAAAATCGCTCGAACAAATGGCGCTGGTCATCTTCCGAAATGCCAAGGCCGTTGTCCTTCACGACAACTGTTGCTCCGTGCATATTCACCGCACTCTTCACCACAATGGCAGCATCTTCAGAAGAAAACTTTATGGCATTTGAAACAAGATTGATGATAATGTTACGGAGCAATTGTTTGTCGGCAACAATTTCATTTTTGCCCGAATGCGTTGCGCGAATTTGTTGCCCCGGTTTTGTAATCGCAGAAAGTTCGGCCACCACTTCTTCAATACAATGAGCCAAGTCGCAGACGACCATATTCGCACGAATCACACCCTCCTCCAGTTTGCCGAGTGAAAGAATGTCGTTGAGGATATCGGTGAGATTGTGGACCGCAGATTTTATTCTATCAATGTGTTTTTCTCGCTTGGGTTGTTCTTCCTCTTTATTGTATTTCCCGATAAGCGAGATAGAAGATAGCACCGCTGAAAGAGGTGTGCGGAATTCGTGTGAGGCCATTGAAATAAATCTTGACTTCATTTCGTTCAACTCCTTTTCTTTCTCCAAAGCAATTGTCAATTCATCTCGCGATTTTTCCAGCGAATCGAGTGCTTCTCTCAATACCAATGTTCTTTCACCCACCTTTCGTTCGAGGTTCTCATTCAGTTGTTTCAGCTCATCATTGATGCCTTCAATTTTTTGCTGTTGCATAAATCTCTCCGAGATGTCAATCACAAATGCAATAACATAAAGGCTTCCCTCCGTTTCGTAGTAACTAAGACTGATTTCAACAGGAAACTGGGCACCACTCTTTTTCTGTCCGAACAGCACCATGTTTTTTCCCATCGGTCTCGGGGTGGGTTTATTCATATACCCTTCCCTGTGGCTTATGTGATTTTTCCTCAACGCCACCGGAATAAGATTTTCCACCGGCCGACCCTTGAGGTCGTCAGCACCATAGTCAAACAGTTGCGATAATTTCGGATTGTTGAGCACTATATTTCCATCCCTGTTTGCAATCAAAATTCCTTCGTTCACATGATTGAATATAGATTCAAACCTGCTTTCGAAACTGTCTTCAGTTTTAATTTTATCCATTGGGCAAACATAGTTTTTGGTAAAAGAGAAGCCACCCTTCGCTTTGTGTCTGTCAGGGCGGACTTCCATCAATTTACTACACTTCAGCAAACCTTTCTCTCCTTTGCACTCCGTGTTTTTGTTTCCGTTTTCTTAGGCACTGTCAGTTTCAGAATGCCATTGTCATACTTCGCATCAATTTTTTCGTCCACCACTTCTATTGACAATTGATGAGATAAATGTTTTGGTATTGACACGTGACATTGAGTGACCGAAAACACTTCAGCAGCTGATATTTATCAGTTACATTATCGTAATCATCATTCTGAGCTCGGTTACACCTGAAACGTTGCCCAAAAATTCAAGCGGATGAGTTGGGAGAAAAGCAAACCTTCTTCATCATTACAACACTTCTGGTTTGATCGCAAGGGGTGAATTTGTGATAAATTTCCAAAGGGCGGATCAATTCTTTTCCACAACAAATTTCACACTCATGCTCTTCCCCGACTTCTGAATTTCCAACACATATTCCCCAGAAGAAAGTTGCTGTGTTTGAAAATCCAATCCGTGCATTCCGCGTTGTGACATGCAATCATTTTTTTGGAGAACAACTCTTCCGCTCAAATCATAAACTGAAAATTGAATTTCTCCTGGTTCTGAATTGAACTGTATAAATAGTTTTTCGGAGGTTGGGTTTGGAAAAATATTCATCAGTTCTAACTCAATGAAATCATAGTGCATCAAACTTTGTGATGATGAATAATCCGCAAGTAGAAGAATTTCATTGGCTGAAACTCCTGATGGAGCATCACTCAATTCAACAAAAGAATTTCCTGAATGGACAATTGCCCGCTTACCAAAAGACGAACTGAAGTCGTTGCTCAAAACACTATTGACATAATTCCATTCCGCTTGTGCGAAATCTTGCGCCAGGTGTAAAATCATAAATCCGTTGTGTGTCTGTTCAATGAATTTGATGTGCGGATTGATAAGCATAAAGTCTCCAATATCGCCCACCGAGTGTGGATACGATGTGACAGCACACGTTGTGAATTCGCAACCGGCAGAGCCTTGTGCCAGCGTGTCATTGTAATTCGCAAAAGGAATATTCATCGCGCGGCTGGAATGGTAATCTCCGGAAACAACAATGAAATTTTCGATTTCATTTTCTTCGATCGTATTCAGCAACCAGTTTCTGTCCGCCACATATCCATCCCATAAATCGGGATCAATTGTGTAGCCGCTTGAAGTGATGTGCGGACTCAGCATGACCGAACTCATCATCACTTTCCAGTTGGCATCACTTTGCAATTCTGCTGCAAGCCATTCCTTTTGCTCTTCGCTGATGATGGTTCGCGTGGTATCAAAAATTAAAGGAGAATCCGCACTCACTTGTGCGCTGCGACCTGCCATTCGCGTGTCGGTAAAAATTAATTTAGCGAGAGTGCCGCATTCGAAACTGCGGTAAATGTTCAACTCTGCGTTATCGCGGACGGGTATCCATTCGAACCATGCTTGTTTGGCCGCCTGTTCTCTTTCTTCCCAAGGGCCGTAAACATTTTCATCGTGACCCCATGCACCAGTACTGTAACAATCATTTCGGAATTCGTGATCGTCCCAGATAGAATACATTGGAAATTGTCTTGACAGTTCACGCAAGTCATCATCAAGGCAACATTGCGCATGACGTGTCCGGTAATCATCGAGGGTAAAAAGTTCGTTGAGTGGTTCATGAATACGGTCAGGCAATCCTGATGAGGAAACACCGGCTGCATACTCATAGAAATAATCTCCGACATGAATCACTGCGTGGAAGTTATTTTTCTCCAGCGCATCGCGATACGCGTTGAAGTATCCACGCTCGTAATTTGAGCATGAAAAAACAGCGATGGACATTGGACTGTTGTCTTCGTGAAGTGTTCTTGTTCGTCCTCTCGGTGAGATGTAATTGCTCCACTCAAATTCATAGTAATACCATGTGCCTGGCTCAAGAGTGGTTACGACCGCTTTCACGCTAAGGTTTTTCTCATCATTAGTAACCACTGAACCTTGCGCAACCACATTTACCATTAGCGAATCTTCACTCATCCTCCACATCACTTCAAGTTCGGAAAAACTTCCTTCGGGAGTCACCTTGGTCCAAATCAATACTTCATGTTCTGTAGCATCGCCCGATGCAACACCATGATAGAAGGGGTAACCAGCGCCTGCATCCGATGGTGTGCATTGACATTGTGCAGTTGATGCAACAAACAGCAAGGCGAGCAGAACAAAAGTGGAGCAACTTTTCACAGGAGCGAATTAAACATGGAAGGGAGGATTTTACCGCGACTGTATGCAAGGCCGGCAGTATTTACCTTACACCCTTTTCAACCATTACCCTCAAAAAAGTGAAAGCAACGTTGGTGATTTTTCTGGTAATTGTTTGTGCACAGTTTTGCAAACCACAAGGTGTTGTGATCCATGAAGTATGCTCGAAGAACAGTGAGACAGTTTTTGACCTGAATGAGGACACACCAGACTTCATCGAACTAAAGAACAATTCCGGCAATGCAGTAAACCTGGATGGATAGTATCTGAGTGATAATCTTTCCGATCCTTTGCGGCAAATTTTTCGAATCAACAGGCAGAGAGATTGCCAGTTTTCAAAGGCACCATGAACCGGGTTTATCTATGATTGATTTTGATTTTCAGTTTGCACCAGGAGTTTACCAGATTTTATCGGAAGTCAATGGAAATGTTTCAACAAAGAAGTTTGTTGTTTTCTGAATCATCCCAACAACTCATAATCCAGCTTCCTCTCCTGCAAGTCACCTCCCGCCACACGGATTCGCACCGTTTCACCCAGATGGAATTCCCTGCGTTTTCTCAATCCTTTTATGATGTACCGCTCCGCATCAAATTCATAGTTGTCATCTTTCAACGTCTTGAGTGGAACCATACCCTCGCATTTAGTTTCTTTCACTTCCACATAAAATCCCCATCCTGCCAGGCCTGAAATAATTCCCTCGAATTCCTGTCCTTCGTGCATCAGCATATACTCCACTTGCTTGTACTTGATGCTTGCGCGCTCCGCTTCCGCAGCGCGTTTTTCCATCAGCGAACTGTGTTTGCACTTCACATCATAGTCCGCAGCGCTCACACTTTTTCCTCCGTCAAGATAATGTTGAAGGAGCCGATGCGCCATCACATCAGGGTATCGTCTTATGGGTGATGTGAAGTGCGTGTAGTATTTAAATGCAAGCCCGTAGTGCCCAATGTTTTTTGTGGAATATTCAGCCTTAGCCATCGAACGAATCGCCATTTGTTTGATGATGTCTTCTTCAGGTTGGCCCGCCACTTTATCCATCAGTGCACGAATCACACCCACTGAATTGCTGTCGGTCGGTTTTGGAAGTTTATACCCCAGGTGTTTTACAAACGTGCGCAACTGGGTCAACTTTTCTTCAGATGGCAAATCGTGAACGCGGTACACAAAAGTTTTCTCCTGCTGGTTGTCTTTTGCTTTTCCTATGAACTCACCCACTTTTCTATTGGCGAGCAACATGAATTCTTCAATTAACCGGTTGCTGTCTTTCATCCGCTTGATGATGACGCCCAGCGGAAATCCCTTTTCATCCAGCTTAAATTTCACTTCTTCAGTATCGAAATCAATCGCCCCCGCCACAAATCTTTGCTCGCGCATCAGCTTGGCGAGTTTATCGAGATGTTGCACTTCAGCAGCAAAATCTCCCTTGCCTGTTTCAATTACCTCCTGTGCTTCTTCATAGGTGAATCGCCTGTTTGAAAGAATAATCGTTCTTCCAAACCATTCCTTTTTCAATTTCGCTTTTGCATCCAGCTCGAACACTGCGGAGAAACACAATTTCTCTTCGTTGGGCCGGAGTGAGCACAATTCATTCGAAATCTTTTCGGGTAGCATGGGAATGGTGCGATCCACCAGATAAACTGACGTTGCCCGATTAATGGCTTCCTGTTCAAGCAATGTTTTCGGCAACACGTAATGACTCACATCAGCAATGTGAATTCCCACCTCCACATTTCCGTTTTCAAGTTTTTTGTATGAGAGTGCATCATCAAAATCTTTTGCGTCAAAGGGATCAATGGTAAAAGTGAGCACCTCGCGAAAGTCTCTCCTCATGGCAATTTCCTCTTTGGTGATAGTAGTTGAAATTTTTTCTGACTCGCGGTTTACTTCCTCGGAAAATTCATAAGGCAATCCAAACTCAGCTATGATGGCATGCATTTCCACAAAGTGATTTCCAGGCTTGCCCAACACGCGCACCACTTTGCCGAATGGATTCTTGTCAGGATTATCCCAGCCAGTCATTTCAACAACCACTTTGTCTCCATGCTTTGCACTTCCAATCTGGTCTTTCGGGATATAGAAATCGGAATGAATCTTTTTGTCCGATGGCAGGAAAAATCCGTGGTCTTTTGAAAGTTCTATGATGCCTACGTATTCTTTACGCCTGCGTTCCACTACACGAATCACTCTTGCTTCCGGCCTGCGCGCTTTAGGGTTAAGCTGCACTTCCACCGTATCGCCATAAAATGAAAAACCCGTATTTCCCTTTGCAATTTCAATGTCTTTCTCAAAACCATCAACAGTCACAAATCCTCTCCCGAATCGGGTGATCTCAATTATGCCCTGATAGGTTTCCGTCTGGATTTCTTTAAGCACGAATTGCCCGCGCTCAACTTCTTTCAGTTTGCCATTCTCTGCCTCAAGATTCAACAACTCAAAGATGAGTGTGCGAATACCGCTATCGCTGATGCCCAGCGCTGATGCAACCTGTTTGTGGTTAAGAGGCCTGCGAGGATACTTATGAAATACATCCAGAATTTCCTTGCGCAGATCAAGTTTGGTAGTGCTCTGCTTTTTTTTTGTTTTTGCCAATGGGTGTTGTTTTCGTGCGAAGGTATTTATGCACATTGTTGAACATGTTTTTATGATGAAGAGTTATGAAAACAATCCTGACAACGCTGTGCACATGGTCGGGCGAACGTATCGTACCGACTGCAAGTCCTCCGAACGTGTGGCACGGACAAATGTCCACGCCAGTTCAAATTATCCTTCCCCAAAACTCAGCTCCGGCATACACATAGATCGCGCATAGCAATGTTTCTCCGATAAATATCCCGATAATGAAGCGCCAGAAATTCATGCGCACAGAACCAGCTGCGTAGCTCAACAGGTCTGTTGGCACAATTGGGAAGAAAGCCCATGCTGCAACAAACACAGTAGCCATCGGATGATTCAATTTTGTGCGGATGTAATTCATGCGCTTCTGACTTTTTCTTTCCAGGTATTTATCAAACCCGAGGAATTCGGAGAAGTAATAAATAAGAACAGAAGAGAGAACAATTCCTGTCACGCACATGGCAAGTACACCTGCCGGTTGTCCCGGAAAAAGAAGCACTCCTGCAATAACTAATGGTGTGCTTGGCAGCAATGTAAACGCACGAAGAATGTGCAGCACGATGTACGCCACCATCAAACCGCCACGAAACCGGTCAAGAAAATTCGCAATGCATTCCGCAGTGAAATACTCAGGATGCAAAACGTAAGTGCCAAGACAAAACGCAAGCACGGTGAGCCAAAGCACAAGAACAATCCGCCTGATAGCTTTTGAGATATGAGATGTGGGAGGTGAGATGTGGGGAGTTGGAAGTAGGAAGAACGATGTGACTCTGTGCTGATTTGAAGTGGCGGATAGATTGCCCTTTGTTCTATGCTTATTGCCCTCCTGGTTTCCCCACCACATTCTTCACCATTTTTCCGTTTTCGAAAACCATGTGTTGTTCCAGTTTTCCCGTGCGGTCGTTGTAGCGTTTGAAATCGCCATGCATTTTGTTGGCTTTGTAACCTGCCTCTTCAATCAGCCTGCCTTGTTCATCGTAAGTAAACGATGGACCGTTTAGCTGGCCGTTTTTGTAAGTGCAGTCGCGCATACGAGCACCGTGAGCATGGAAGTATTGCCATTTGCCGTTGGGTTTACCGTGTGCATAACTGCCACGCGAAGTGACAGCACCAGCTTCATTGTAAGTCTCCGCTTTGCCATGCATCTCCCCCGCTCTATTGTAAGTGATCATGCTCTCCTGCCTTCCCTTTTCGTTCCAGTATTTCCACACTCCTGTTTTTATGTCACCTGCCGTTGCTTGTTCGTACTTCACTCCATCCACTGGCATGTATTTCTCTTGTGCTGCGGCAAGTCCCGATACTTGTTTTGCAATGGTCCATTGGCCTTCATAGTGTTTAACTCCGCCCGGGTGCCAGCCTTGCCATTTGCCATTCATTTTTCCCTGTTGATAGCTACCCTCGTCCTGTACCGCACCGTTTTCATACCACGATGTCCAAACGCCTTCTTCCAGATCATCCGCATAATTTCCCTCGTGCAACTTCTTTCCATTTTCGAACCACGAAGTCCACAATCCGTTTTTCTTTCCTGATGAAAAATTTCCCTCTTTCCATTTTTGTCCTTCGAAGTATTGCCAGGTCCAGCGTCCCTCCATCTTTCCATTCACGAATTTCCCGAAGTAATGTTTCTGGCCGTTGCCGTACCAATAAATCCAATCGCCCTGTTGCAAATCATTTTCAAAACTTCCCTCCATGTCTTTCTTGCCATCCTCCATGTACCAAGTCCAAAAGCCATTCTTTTTGTTGATGGAGTAACTGCCGAGGACAATTGGTTTTCCGTCTGATGAATACTCCTCGAACAAACCATCTAATGCCCCGGATGTGTAGGTAGCTTTCTTTTTGATGTTTCCTGTCTGTGCGGCAGGCAGGCTGGCTGCATAGTTTTCAATCCACATACCGTTGCGAAGTCCATGCATATACTGACCAGAAGTCTGAATTGTACCATCGGGATAGCGCTCGGTGTACTCGCCATCACGAAGTCCGGTAACGTATGTGGTCAGCCTTATCATCTTGCCTGCAGCATTTTTCTCCAGCACTTTCCCATTGCCGTCTTTCACATGCGATTCTTTATCGCGGCCATAAAAACTCCAGAGGTACATCACAGTGTCGCGATACTCTTCCACCATCAGAGTGTCACCTTCCGCATGGAAATAATTCCAGCGACCTGTCTTCAATCCATCATTGTAATAGCCTGATTCGAGCGTTACTCCTTTGCCTGAAAAGGCCCGCATCACACTGTCCTGCCTACCCCATTTGAAATAGCCTTCAATCATGGGCTTGCCATTCGCATGAAATTTTCTTACTGAACCATGAAGCCTTCCCATATAGTAATTCGCTTCTTCCTCCAACACACCATCGGGGAAATAGAATTTCCATTTGCCATGCTCCACACCACGTTCGTATTGGCCTTCGGTGCGCAGTTGGCCGTTGTCATGAAAGTCTTTGTATTCCTGTTGCTGGGCGTTGCTGAAAGTTGGCAAGAAGCAGGAGGCAGTAAGCCACACCAATAGAAAATGGAAAATGGAAAATGGAAAATTCTTGAATTTCATTGCTGGTTTTGAATCGGGTTCAAAAGTATTTGTATGAATGGTGGTGAGGTGATGCTGGGGCCAGAGGTTTTGCACATTAGAGATATTGAAGATTATCGGGTCAACGAAGGCTAGTTAGATTTATTGGAGAGAACCTCCAATGCGAATAGGTAAAACAATCCGAAGGAAAACCAATAGACCAGATTGAAATATGCACAGTACTTTAAAACTTCATTCCGCTTTTTCCATTATCCACTTCATGGTAAGCGTCCTGATGTTGTAAATGATGGTTGGAACCGAGGCGAGATAGGCGAAGAGCATCATCCAGAGCACAACGGTTTCTTGCATTTGATTGAACCGTGTAAGTTGTCGCAGCAATCCACGACCTTCCATATACAAGAAATAGGAGAATGCCACAGCGAACAGGCACAAACCCAGTGAACACAGGATGCAGAAAATTTTCATGATGACATTGGAAGAAACAAGTTTTGAATCCACATCCATTTCCTGGACTATAAAATCGTCAAGCGCAATAATTTCTTGCCTGTATAACTTAAGTTGAAGAAAGCGTCTTGTGCTAATGGTGTAGATAACCTGTAGCAATGACAGCAAAGCAATGCCTCCAAAAACGAGGAGGAATTCAATGTCATTAGAATCGTTTGCGGAAACTTCAATGAACGCCATGAGCAGTGCAATCAAAATACACAACGGGCATATCAATGCAAAAACAGAAAGAGTGTGAAGGGATTTCATTTTTCAAATTTTCAAACAGCCAATTAACTTTCGGCCAAATCAAAAACATTTTCGTCAAATGAAAAGTACAATTGTCATTGCACTTGCTTCTGCTGCCATTGTGGGTGGAATCCTCATCACAAGGAATTCAAGCACGATGCATCAGGATCTCGCTTCGCTCAACTTCAAACCCGGAACTCCTCACGAAGAAGGCTCCGGCCTGAATCCAAATAGCCGCAAGTACTACCAATACCTCCGCCAGCGAAATCCGGAAACCGGAATTGTTGAACGCGATATCAAATCACGCTCGGTGCAGTTTGCATCACGCCTTCCAAAAAATAACAACCGCGATGTGAACTGGACGGGTCGTGGCCCATTTAACAAAGGCGGACGCACGCGAGCATTCGCTCTTGACATTACCAACGAAAACATTTTGATGGCAGGAGCAGTGACGGGTGGAATGTGGCGAAGCGAAGATGGCGGCCAGTCTTGGGAAATAACCACCGCACCGCTGCAATTGCACAGCGCAAGTTGTGTGGTGCAGGACAAACGCCCAGGGCATGAAGATGAATGGTATTACGGAACCGGTGAAGAATTTTACGGGGTGGTGAGCGGAACTTCATTCACTTCCCTTTTGAGTGGAGATGGAATTTTCAGGAGTGATGATAGCGGACAAACATGGGAACAACTTGAAAGCACTGCCAGCGCAACACCCGAAGAAATTTTGGTGAGCGGCAGTTATGATTACATCTGGAACATGGTGCTCGACCATACCGATATAGTGAACGATGTGATTTATGCAGCAGTTTACAACGGCATTATCCGTAGCGAAGATGCAGGTGATACCTGGGAGCAGGTGCTGGGCTTCGATGCAGGAGGTTCCGTATTTACAGATGTAATGATTACACCATTGGGAGTGCTTTATGCAACACTTTCATTTTCGAACGGAGGCAATCCCGGTGGAATTTTCCGCTCAGTAAACGGAACTGACTGGACAGATATCTCGCCCGATGAATTCAATTATCAGCGCAGAACTGTGATGTGTTTCAATCCTCAAAATGAAAACGAAGTGTACTTCCTCAGCGAAATGAATAACACTGAAAATTTTCTCGGCCACACCATTTACAAATACACTTACATAAGCGATGATGGAAACGGAACCGGTGGTAATTGGGAAAACCGTTCGGAAAATCTTCCTGATGAAACCTGTGAACTCGACCTGGGATCTCCTTTTGAATTCAGAACTTTTCGCTCCCAAAACAGTTATGATTTGTGCATTGCACATCACCCAACGGATGATGTTTTATTCATTGGTGGAACCAACGTTCATCGTGCACCCGATGCTTTTGCAACCGACCTCAACGATTGGATTGGTGGTTATCGTTGCAACGTTGACGACCCGAAAGATTATAACTATCCCAACCATCACAGCGATGAACATGGCTTTTTGTTTTTGCCATCCAATCCTGATGTGATGTACAACTTTAATGACGGTGGTGTATATCGCACTGATGATTGCATGGCCGACAGTGTGCAATGGGAAGTGCTGAACAATGGATATGTGACCACTCAGTTTTACACTACACATCTTGAACAAGGATTGAGCGAAAGCGATTTTGTTTTTGGTGGTATGCAGGACAACGGAACCTGGCTCACGCACAGCGAAGATGAAACAGGAGCATGGAAAGAAGTTCATGCCGATGATGGTGCATTCGGAGCTTTGCCTTTTGGAAGAGAATTTATCATCACCTCATCACAGCTCGGGCGCATGTATAAGAAAGAAATAGACGCTGAAGGAATACTTACCAATACTGCACGCATAGATCCGCAGGTGGGTCCATCTGCACTTTTCATCAATCCGCTGATACTCGATCCATGGAGCAGCAACGACCTGTACATAGCCGGCAATAAAACCATTTGGTGGATGCCCAACGTTAGCGATATTGTGGTAAATGATAACTACTACGATGCGCTGGACAATGATTACTGGGACAACTTGGGGGAGAGCATTATACCCGCTTCTGCAGGAAGTATTTCCTGCCTTGACAAAGCGTATTCAAATACCAACATCATCTTTTACGGTTCCACAGCAGGGCGCATGTGGAGGCTTGATGATTGTTTCGGAGAAACACCTGTGCGAACTGAAATTACCGGTGATAATTTTCCTGAAAGCGCCTGGTTGAGTTGTGTTACAATGAATGATCTTGATCCAAACGAAGCCATTTGCAGTTTCTCGAACTATTCCATCCCAAGCATTTTTCATACTTCGGATAATGGTACATCATGGGTTGATGTAAGCGGCAACCTCGAAGAAAACACCGATGGGAGCGGTGCCGGTCCGGGAGTGTATTGGGTTGAAATTTATCCAAGCGATCCTCCCGTTTATTTTGCTGCAACAAGTGCAGGACTTTTTTCCACGGAACTTCTCGATGGTGAAAGCACAGTTTGGCAAATGGAAGGTGATAACACCATTGGAAATGTGGTAGTGAACATGGTTACAGCGCGACCATTTGACGGAACCATCGCTGTGGGAACACATGGCAACGGCATTTATTCAGGAAGTCTCACACCGGTTGATGCGGTAAGAATTGCACAGAGCACGAATCCGATTGCAACAGTCAGTGCGTTTCCAAATCCATTTACCACCGAAGTTGAATTCAATTTTACACTGGCATCAGCAACGCACGTTCAACTGGAAATTTTTGATGTGGCTGGAAATAAAATTGATGAAATAATTTCTTCACAGCTACCAGCCGGAAAAAATTCCAGAAAGTGGAAGCCGGAAGCAGCGTTGCCAAAAGGAACTTACTTGTGGCGGATGCAATTGGGTGATAAGGTGGAAAACGGCAAGGTGGTACGGAAGTAAATTTTCTACTTCACAATCACCACTTTTTTTGTTACCACCACATTGTTGTTCTCATTTATCCGAACGAAGTAGATTCCTTCAGCAAGATTGGAAACGTCAACTTGATTCACAAATCCAGTGAGTTGTTTTTGAATAACAGCATCACCCGTTAACGATAGTATTTCAAGTTTGCAATCATGCCGTGTTTCTCGTTGGATCAGCATCTCATTGCGCACAGGATTAGGCCAAATTGCCATTGAATGCTCCGGTGTTTCTGCAATGTTGAGGTAAAGACCACAGTTGGTTTCATCCATGGGATTGTCCCAAGCCAGGTCATTGCCTTCGTAAAAACAAGTGAGTCGTGGATCAAAATCGGAATAACTCTGCCAAGGATTTATCAGCCCTTGAGTTGATCCCATACCCACCACCCACTCATCGGTCCACCAGCCTTTGTTGAATTGGATTTCCCTGCGTTCAGTTCCACCCACCATTTCAGTTTCCACTACGTTAACAGTATCCGTTTCCGCAAAACCGGCTGGATAGATGGTCACAACTTCGTTCAACTCAGCGCCCATATCATAAAACAATTCCTCGGGCGTTGTGGCATACCTGGCATAAATTTTTTCCTCGACTTCGTCCTCGCGCATGAAGCCATAAACAGATTCCCCTGCCTGCCCCAACTGTTCGTAAACCAATTTCTTGAATGTCATTCCATCCATCATCGTGTCGCCTTCAAACCAGTAAGTGAAATTGTTGGTAGTCCAGCCAATAATTTCAACTTGCCAGGTATTGTTTTCATTGATAAGAGGTACGTAGACCTGGGAGTTCAAGTGAAGTGAGAACAGAAAAAATGAAATGAGCAATCTTGTTTTCATAAGGAATAATTTGAGTTTGAACTAAGATGCTAAACGCCAACAATTCGTTGCTTAATACAAAAAGAGCTTGTGCGGATATCGCTTGATATGAATCTCCTTTACGCGTTCGTAAAGCATTTCGCGCAGGTTATCCAGGTTTGTTTTTTTCACCGCTGAAATGAAAATGACATCGCGTGCATCCATACGCGACATCCACGTTTGTTGCCAGTCCTCGAGCGATATGTTTTCCCTGGTTGATGGAGTGAGATCATCTTCATCTTTCTGCACATGTTTGAATGCATCAATTTTATTGAACACTAGGATAGTTGGTTTATCACCGCTTCCAATTTCACGCAGCGTTTCATTCACAATGGTGTAGTGATCTTCAAAAGCCGGATGAGAAATATCCACCACATGGAGCAACAAATCCGACTCGCGGGTTTCGTCCAATGTGGATTTGAACGAATCGATAAGTTGGTGCGGAAGTTTGCGTATAAACCCAACAGTATCGGAAAGCAGAAAGGGAAGGTTTTGCAGAACAACTTTGCGCACTGTCGTGTCCAGCGTTGCAAAAAGTTTGTTCTCAGCAAACACATCGCTCTTAGAAAGAAGATTCATCAATGTGCTTTTGCCCACATTGGTGTAGCCCACCAGTGCTACGCGCACCATAGGTCCTCTATTGCCACGCTGTGTTATTTTCTGCTTGTCAATGGTCTTCAATTCCTCTTTAAGCAATACGATACGGTCGCGCACTATGCGCTTGTCTGTTTCAATTTCCTGTTCGCCCGGTCCACGCATTCCGATTCCTCCCCGTTGTTTTTCCAAGTGAGTCCACATTCGAGTTAGCCGCGGAAGCATGTATTCGTATTGTGCAAGCTCCACTTGTGTTTTTGAGTTTGCAGTGCGTGCCCTGCTGGCGAAAATGTCAAGAATCAAATTATTTCGGTCGAGCACTTTCACATTTCTGCCCAACGCACCATCGGGGTTGAAAGACTTTTCAAGATTGCGGAGTTGTGCAGGCGAAAGTTCATCATCGAAAATGATGAGGTCAACTTTTAATTCGTCAACAAAAAGTTTTATCTCCTGGAGTTTTCCTGAACCCACAAAAGTTTTTGAATCGGCATGATCGAGTGATTGGATGAAACGTTTCAGGCATTTCGCCTGGGCCGTTTCAGCAAGAAATTCCAATTCATCCAGGTACTCGTTGAGTTGATCGCGGTTTTGGTTGCGGGTAACAAGCCCCACCAAAATGCATGTCTCTTGCTTCTTCGCAGTATCAATCATTTTTGCTTTCACGTTATGGTTTTACGCGAAGTTGAAGGGTGAAATCGGTAAGGGCTTCAATCTGCTCCTGCGACAAAATATTTTCATGTGGAGGCATTGTGTTTTTCCCGGTTTTCACCAGTGCAATTATTTCATCACGGGTGAGTATGCTAACAGTTAGGTCTTTTGAATTGTTGTAACCCAGCCTGCCATCATCACCATGACAGATGGCACATTTGGCAAGGAAGAGTTTTTTCACCATTGCGGGATCAGTCGTTGAAACTGAGTTAGCACCCGGAGTAGCACCTGAATTACCGCAACTCAACATTGCAGTAGAAGAAAGTATTGTGAAAAAGGCGAAGCCGGTTAGAACCAGTCCCTGCCTATGCCATTTGCTCTGAAGGGCCATGGTATTGTTGCTAGAATTAAAATGAAACCGATGAGGTAATGAAAGAATATGGTGCGATGACGTGCCCAGTCGGAGCCGCGATTTTTTGCCCGCATATATCCCATAGTGATGACGGTGATGCCGATAAGCATTCCGGCAATATGCTCTACTCCCCAGAATCTTGATGTTGCGTTTTTCATCAGGTCAGTGTCAGCCAGTGCGGCATTCACTGCGGGGCTGATGAAGTAGAGTATCAGGCCTATTATCAATTGCAAATGCAATCCCACCATCGCAAACAAAGCAAATCTTCTGTCGTTCTGGTTATACGCTTTATTGTACATCCCTGTCAGGCTTTTGAAAAGTACAATGATGATAAGCAGCACGATGATCCATCGCAGGGCAGAGTGAATGTCATTGAGTACGGTAAACATGCATGCAGAATTTTGATTGCGGTCAAAGCTAGGGGAAGTGAGAGTGGGGATACGGGGGACCGAAGACCGATGTGATAATGTGGCAATGTCCATTTTTGGGAGCGGTGATAAATGATTCGATGATTATCAATCACTGATTATTCTCCTGCTGCCGACCCACCCAGGCTGCTTGCTCAATGCCACGCGTGGCGACTGCCGACTGCCACCTGCCAACTCCAAACTATTTCAGGCCGTTGCCTTTTGATTTTTTACAAATCCCGTTTCTTTGCGCAGTGAACAATCGCGTTTTATACAACGTTACCGTTAATGTAGATGCGGATATTGAATCCCAATGGCTGGAATGGATGAAGCACGTTCACATTCCTGCTGTAATGGCTACAGGTTTTTTTCTGGAGAATAAAATCTGTCGCATCCATGCGTTTGAAGATGGCGGAGTGAGTTATGCCATTCAATACCTCTGTGCCGGCATGAACGATCTTGAAGAATATCAGCGCGATTATGCTCCCCGTCTGCAAGAGGAGCACACACAAAAGTTCAATGGAAAGTTTGTCGCATTTCGCACGGTGCTGGAGATAGTTCACGAACACCAATTACCCACTGCTGGTGTTTATCCAAACTGAATGATGTCCAATCAGGAGTCACCCCGCAATGCAATGTCAGAATATGGATCACCCACTGCATGAAGGTAAGACCTAAGAAATCCCTCGGCCAACACTTCCTGAAGAATGATGCAATAAGTGCCCGAATAGCAGGAAGCCTCACCGGTCATGGCGGCTATAAACAAATTCTTGAAATTGGCCCTGGCATGGGCGCATTGACGAGACACTTGTTGGAATTAGAATCTTTTTCACTCGTTGTAGTTGAGTTGGACCGTGAGTCGGTGCCTTATCTGAAAGAAAATTTTCCAGAACTGAAGGATAGAATTATCGAACGCGATTTTTTGAAACTTCCACTGGATGAATTGTTCACTGATAAGTTTGCCATCACTGGAAATTTTCCTTTCAACATTTCATCGCAGATTCTTTTTAAAACACTTGAGCACCGCAACCAGGTATCTGAACTCGTTGGCATGTTTCAGCGGGAAGTAGCCCAGCGAATGGCAAGCAAACCGGGAACGCGCAACACTGGAATTCTGTCCGTATTTGTTCAGGCGTACTATGACGTGGAGTACCTCTTTACAGTGGATGAACATGAATTTATTCCGCCACCGAAAGTGAAATCGGGCGTGATAAGGTTAAAAAGAAATGCAACTGAAAACCTCGATTGCGATGAGGTTGTTTTTTTCAAAGTGGTGAAGACCGCTTTCAACCAGAGAAGAAAAACCATGCGCAATTCGCTTAAGGCGTTGAGCGATGGCAAAGTGGATTTGTCAGGGGAAATTTTCAGCAAACGACCCGAGCAATTGAGCGTGGAAGAGTTTGTGAAGATGACTAGGATGTTCAGTAATTGAACAAGACTAACATCTTATAATCAGAGATCGCATCCATAAAAAACCAACTAATAATACAAATGCATTTGTTGCCCAAAACATTCAACAACTGGTTTTGCTGCAGCATTCATGGCACAAAAGAATTTTGGGAAATTACTCGAGCCAGCTAAGCTTGTAAGTGCCGTCATCAATGTCCAGTGCAGCCTGGGTAAGTTTTAGTGGACGAAACGTATCCACCATCACCGCAAGTTCTTTTGTTTCCTTCTGGCCAATGCTGCGTTCATAAGCACCCGGATGGGGGCCATGCGGAATTCCACCGGGATGCAGCGAAATATATCCGCGCTCTACATGATTGCGTGACATAAAATCACCGTCCACATAGTAGATCAATTCATCGCTGTCAATGTTGGAATGGTTGTAAGGGGCGGGGATGCTTTGCGGATGGTAGTCATACATGCGCGGGCAAAATGAACACACCACAAAATTGTGCGCTTCAAATGTTTGGTGCACCGGTGGTGGTTGGTGCACTCTTCCGGTTATCGGCTCGAAGTCGTGTATGGAAAATGCGTAGGGATAATTATACCCGTCCCAACCCACCACATCGAATGGATGTGAGGCATAAACCAATTCATGCAACACATTTTCTTTACGGATTTTCAAAGTGAAGTCTCCCTTTTCATCAAGCGTTTCCAGTTCCAGCGGCCTGCGGAGGTCACGCTCGCAAAAAGGAGAGTGTTCGAGCAATTGCCCGAAATTGTTGCGGTATCTTTTGGGTGAAACAATGGGTGAAAACGATTCCACAATGAAGAGCCTGTTGTTTTCATCGTTGAATTCAATCTGGTAAATGATGCCGCGCGGAATCACGAGGTAATCGCCATAGCCGAACGTTAGTTGGCCCAGATGAGTCCTTAGTTTACCACTGCCCTCGTGCACAAAAATCAATTCGTCCGCATCGGCATTTTTGTAGAAATAATTTTTCATGCTAAAGCGCGGTGCAGCAAGGGTGATGTTAAGGTCGTTGTTGAACATAACCACTTGCCGGCTTTCAAGAAAATCATCAGCCGGTTTCACCTTCATGCCCTGCAACATGCGCGGAGTAATGTTTTTGGCCACAGCCGCTTCCGGTGCTACATCGGTGGGTGTGCCGATGTTTTTAATCATAGTAGGACGATGCACATGATAGAGCAGTGAGCTTAAGCCATGAAAACCTTCCGTGCCGAAAAGTTGTTCGTAGTAAAGATTTTTTCCGTCCGGTTTCAGGAAAACCGTGTGGCGTTTGTGTGGAATTTTTCCAAGCTGATGGTAGATGGGCATTGCAAAAGATTTGAATGGCCCAAAGGTATTGGGTTTGGTGTTGGGTCTTGACATTTACCACAGGAGGCAGTTTGCGTATTTCGGGAATTGTAGTTGCACTTTAAATGACTAACAAGTAAAATTCATCCATCATTCGCATACAGGATTCTCATTTGTCGAATGCAAATTGAAGAAGTGATTTTCTCATCACACTAAAAGGCGGTGCCGCGCTAGTAGAGACTCAAACTCACAAGGCATAATCCTCACCTTCTTGAACATGAAGATATTTTCTTTTTAAAACTCAGTGGATCTTCTATTTACGGATGCACAAATGAAGGTGCGTGTAACTACGATCCGCTTGCGATGTGTTCGGTCAATGCATGGGTTTATCCCAGTTGTGCGGATGTCCTTGCCTGCAACTACAATGCGGATGCTGGTTCTGATGATAGCGTTAAAACTCCACACAAGGCATAATCCTCACCTTCTTGCTTCGCTCCTTGTGTTTGTTCGACCCAAAGCACATCCAACAATTGCATCACATCACAGAACGAAGATTTACATTTGAAAAAATTTAAAACTATGAGCGGATACATTCTAACCCTGAAAGACGAGAAGAAGAAAAAGCTGTTTCTTGACCTGATGTCTCATCTCGATTTTGTAAAAGTGGTAAGCGAAATAAAAATGAACCAACCACTTATCCGTGATTTGACGGATTCCCTCAACGCTGTTGACTTACATAGGCAAGGCAAAGTGAAACTGAAATCAGCAGAAGACTTGCTCAATGAGCTTTAAGGTAGTTTCCACTCCAGCATTTGAACGCAGCCTCAAGCGACTCGCGAAGAAGTACACTTCGCTGAAAGAGGATTTCTCCAAGCTACTTGTTACTTTAAAAGATTCTCCCCGGGAGGGAGATGCTATTGGAAAGGATTGCTACAAAGTTCGAATGGCAATCCGGTCAAAAGGGAAAGGCAAGTCTGATGGTGCCAGAGTTATCACATGCGTGAAAGTGACACCTGATGAAATTTTCCTTTTAGCTATGTACGATAAGTCGGAGATGGAATCATTGCCGGAGAGCACATTAAAACTACTGCTTATAGTTGTGGAACAACTGAGAAAATAGATTGCACTGTCTTCAATAAATGCAGGGATGAACTAAAACTCCACACAAGGCATAATCCTCACCTTCTTGCTTCGCTCGTTGTGTTTGTTCGACCAGGAATAGACCACAGAAATTTCATGCGAACCGGCACTGCTCCCGATTCCGAGTTTTGAAACGGTGATGTCATAGCTATAACCGAATTTGTATTTCGATGCCTGCACACCCAGCAGCATACTCACTGCATCGTGGTTGGGGTAGCCATAACCATTGTTCTTCATAGGCAGGCCTCGATACCATACACCCAATACAACAGGTGTGAATTCATAATACATCCCGAAATCCATTACATCAAAGTCGGCCTGCATCTGGTAATTGCTGGCAAGAACGAGGTAGTGGTCCAGCGTGGTCAACGAATTTCCTTTGATACGCAAACGCAATCCTCCGTGAACCGAAACTTTTCGAGCAAGATGAGTTTCATTGGTGAGATAGAGCGATTCATTGGGAGTGTTGGCGTGATAAGCAGAAACGCCCAGCCAGAATTTCGGGCCATAGGTGAGCAGGCCTCCGCCAAAATCAAAATAGTTTACAGGACCAATGGTGGGTACTTCAAGAGTTGGCTCATCACCCTCGCGAATCATCTGGTCGTAAAAAGTCAGTTTGTCAAAGTCAATGGTTTTGCTCACATAACCAAACTGCAATCCCGGACGGAAAAACCAGTTGCGCTGGATGCGCGCTTCATAAGCATATTGGAAATTAACGGAGGTGGAACGCAGCGAACCACTGCCAGCATCATCATGACTCACCAAAAATCCGATACCACTTTTTATCAGCGGGAAGTATTGGTCGTAAGCCACGTTGGCCGCATTGAACCCACCGGGAATAGCAGCCCACTGCTTGCGGTATTGCATGCCCAGGCGGCTTTGCACACTTGCTCCTGCAAAGGCAGGATTGGTGTAAGTGGGTAATGAATAGAACTGCGTGAACTGCTGGTCTTGCGCCAGTGTCACCAATTCACCAAACACTAAGAGAATTACGGTGTAAAGTTTTTTCATGGGTGTGCGTTAGGTTTATCTCACAAGCAATGTCACGTCTCCTGATTTCACTACTTCCTGTCCGTCAACAAAACGTGCACGTGCTTTCCACACATACACATCCTGTTTACATAATTCACTGCGGTAGTATCCATCCCATCCGCGCCAGATATCTTTTGTTTCAAACAGCAGTTCGCCCCATTTGTTGAAGATGAACATCTCAAATTCTGTCACACCTTTATGTAGCGGGAAAAACACATCGTTATCGTAACCCATGGCATCATAAGAACCACCGCTTGCATCTTGCTGGTTGGGTGTAAACGCATTGGGGAAATCAAGCTGGCCAACAGCAATGGCATGAACTGCATCTGCAATTACCATAGTATCGGGACAGTTGTATTCGTTATTCGCGATGAGGGTCACGGTGTAGGTGCCGGCATCCTGGTATAGGTATATCGGGTTCTCGACTGTGCTGGTGCCGCCATCACCAAACTGCCATTCATAAATATCAGCTTGTTGCGAAAGATTCAAATAATAAACAGGTTGCCCCGGAACATTTACTTCTGATGGAGTGACAGTGAATGCTGCAATGGCTGACGGATAAACTTCGATGATGTTTTGTTGAACCATCTGGTCGGAGGTGCCATCGTAACCATAAACAGTGAGTGAGACTGTGTAGGTGCCGGGCTGCCAATAAGTGTAAACGGGATTTGTTGAATTTGCAGTTCCTCCATCACCAAATTGCCAGAACGAACTGACTGCGTATTCCGAAAGATTGTTGAATTGCACATTAAGGGGGCCACAACCTTGTGCAGGGCCTTCAAAGTTTGCAACAGGTGCGGGAGCAAGAATTTCAACGGTCTGCATGTAGCTGTCGTTGCACGAGCCGTTACTCACGAATAATTCGATGTTGTATTCGCCCCATGTTGCGTAAGTGTAATCACCCGGTTCTTCCACGAACAAATCCGTTCCATCATCCATGTCCCAATCGTAAGTGAGTGTTCCGCCTGTTGTCATGTTGTCTATGGTAATGGTTGCGGCAGGCCACGTTTGCACGAAGGGTGATGCAGTGAATTGTGCATTGGGAACTGGGAATACGGTGATGCTTGCATCGGCAGTGTCGGTACATCCAAAAGCATTCTGGATGATAAGTGTGATGGTATAAGTCGTGTCGCTGATTCCCCAGTTGAAGAATGTGTGTGTGGGTTCATACTCATTTGAAAAATCACCGTCACCGAAATTCCAGAGGTAACTGAATGCACCATCGCTGTTGTTGTCGAGTGTGAGGGTAAGTGGAGTGCAGCCTTCATTATCAACTTCGAAGTCGGCATTCAAATCAGGATAGACATCTACGGTGAGTTGGTCTGAACTTGTGCATCCGTTATTGGTGTACACATTTAGGGTGATGTTGTAAGTGATAAGGCTGGGTGAGAAATTGAAGTACGTGTATTCATGCAACGTATTGCTGTTGCTGCTCACGTCACCGGTTCCATAAACCCATTGGAAATAGTCCGCCCCTATAGAATAGTTAGCAAGCACTGCCGTCATCGGGTAACAATCAAAGAGGTTGTCAATCTGTGCTACAGCAAGGGGAGTGTGCAATACATGAATGTTCGCATCGGCAGTATCAGTGCAGCCGAATTGGTTTTCGGCAACAAGTTCGGCAGTGTATGTTGTATCGCTGGTGCTGTTGGTGGTGTAAATGTTCACAGGATTGTTTGCTGCTGAAAATTGTCCGTCACCAAAACTCCACTCATAAGAATTCGCATCAATACTTTGGTTCATGAACATGGCAGCATGAGGTGAACATCCTATCGTGTCCACTGCAAATGCTGCAATCACTTGCGGGTACAACGAGAAGATGGCAGTGGTTGACGATGTGCATCCCTCATTTGTTGATGCAACGAGCACGATGTTGTAATCCATCAAATCATCCATCGGGTCCTGGAACACATGCACATGAATTGAATCGCTGTTTGCAGAAGTTTGTCCGTCACCATAATTCCAGTTGTAGGAATCTGCATAAATAGAAGTGTTGGAAAAAATGATGGGAGCTGGTTCGCACAATGACGTTTCGCTCATTTCAAAATCAGCAACCGGAGTTGGATTGATCACAACAGGGAAACTGATTTCATCCACACAACCGAAAGAAGATGTGGTTTGAAGTTGTACGTTGAAGATGATGGGGTCGGCAGTGTTGTTTACGAAATAACCAGTTGGATTCTCTTCGGTGGATTGCAATCCGTTTCCGAAGTCCCACAGGTAACCACTTCCATTCACACTAGTGTTGTCGAAGTAAACGCTCGCAGGCGCGCATTGCGGTGATGGTTCATTGACACTTGCCACAACTTCAGGATACGCCTGCACAGGAATTACAAATTGATGCGAACATCCGTCATCGGAATGTGCGGTGAGCATCACCTGGAAATTCTGCACACTGTTGGTAGTGTTATAGTAAGTGTGTGTGTGTGTGACTGAACTTGTAGTTGAAGTTGTTCCATCTCCATAATTCCATTCGAAGTAGTCGGATTGTATCGAAAGATTTTGAAACGTGACGGTGAGCGGTGCACAACCCGCGGTGACATCCGCATTGAATTGTGCAAGTGGTGAAGGATTCACCAGTACGCTACTGGACGCAGTGTCCACACAACCAAAAGGTGAAGTGGCAACAAGAGTTACCGTGTAAAGAATCGGGTCGTAAGTCGCGTTCTGGTATTGATGCGTAGGAATTGCAAACGTGGAAGTGGTGCCATCACCAAAATCCCACAAGTACTCTAGCGCACCCGATATGTATGGCATTGTAACGGTGAGTGGTGCACATCCGCTATCTGGCCAAATCGTGAAATCAAAATCGGCCAGAGGGAAAACGGTGATGATATGCATGACGGTGTCATTGCATCCATTGCTGGCATAAGCATAAAGCGTTACGTCATACGTATCAATAAAGCCGGAAGTGTTATTGAAAGTGTAAACAGGATTCTCTGTTGTCGTTGTTGTTCCATCACCCATATCCCACAAGTAAGATGATGCGCCTGTTGATGTATTGAAGAAGTTAGCTTCAAAAGGTGAACAACCCGGTGGTGTGCTGTTGTCATTAAATCCTGCTTGTGCCGATGGGAACACTGTAACGAAAAGTGTATCCGTTCCGCCACAACCATATTCGTTGTCGGCAGTCATGGTTATCACATAAGTAGTGTCCTGAGTGGTAGGATTGAAGTACGTGTGAAGAGGTTCAGCAGCGGTGGAGTTTTGTCCGTCACCGAAATTCCAGGTGTAGCTGATTGCATTCGTGGTGGTGTTGCTGAACTGAACAGTAACGGGCCCACAACCATTCAATACATCTTGACCTATTTGTGGAGCGGGTGCTTCATCCACCGACATACTCAGTGTCACTTCATCATTGCAATGAACAGTAGTCACTTCGAGGGTGACATCAAAAGTTCCGGTAGCATTGTATAAGTGCATGGGAGATTGGTTACTTGAAAATTCTCCATCATCGAAATCCCAGTTCCAGGTAATGATTGGATCATTGACACTACCAGCAGATTCGTCAATAAATTGTGCAGAGTCACCTTCGCACAAATTGTTCATAGCAAAATCCGCAACGGGTGATTGATAAAGCTGTATCACTTCGGTATCACTTCCGGGACAACCGTTCTGTCCTAAAACTGCGAGTGTCACATTGTATGTGCCGGGGCTATCATAACTGATGGTAGGCGGTGAATTGCCGGAATAACTTCCGGGAGAAACATCGAACGTCCAGTTCCATTGCACCGCATCACTGGCCACTTGAGTGAAGTTCACATCAAGATTATCGCATCCCATTGTTTGGTCAGGAATAATGCTTACCACTGGATTGGGCAAGACAACAACCTGCACCGATGTTGTATCACTGCATGAATTGGATGCTCCTGTCACTCCCACCATCGCTTGCACGGTGTAGGTTCCGGGTGTGCCATAAACAAAAGTGATGTTGCCGCCTCCGGTTGGTATCCATCCCATTCCGTTACCGAAATTCCATTTGTAAACATTCATTCCACCGGTTGACTGCTGGTAGAATGTGACGGGAGTTCCTACACAAACGGTGTCATCGCTGATGTCAATTTGTGCTATCGGTGGAGGCACAATTTGAATCGTGATAGAAGTAGGTGCAATGCCGCAGAAATTGCTATCTGCCATTTCAATCGAATACGTTCCTATTCCGGGAAATGCAATGGTGTGAGGAAAAGTGGGTGGCCACGGAGTCCAGTCAACAATTGAGTCGTAACCGAGATTCCAGTAGTCACCGAAATTCCAGTATTCATACCGCTGGTAAATGTTTCCCTGGAAGTAGCAGTTCAATTCCGTGGTGTTCATGAATGTGACTACCGTGTCGGGATAACAAAGCAATGTGGCTGATGCACTGATACTCGGATCATCCAAATCCCAGATGCGGATGGGATTGAAAGTGGCTTGTGATGGGCCTCCCTGCACAGTGTTGCAATAATTCGCAGCCCACAAGGTCACTTCTGTTTCGCAATCCACCGTTCCCACATCGTAGAGGTGTGCAATGGTTTGCTGCCAGTTGGTGTAATCGAAAACAAGTTGGGGACTGCCATCACCGAAGTCCCAAGTGAAAATTGTTGTTTCAGAAACATTTGTTGCGGAGTTGATGAACTCCATGACCTGCGGTGCGCAGGATTGTGTGAGACCGCCAACAGGAATTTGTATCGAAGCACTTGTGGCTTCCTCCATCACCAATACACCCGTGACCATGCAGCCGGTTGCTGTTTCCGTAATCACCACAACAAACGTGTCAACAGCAGAGACGTAAGCATGTTGTATGAAGTCGGGATAGGTCCATGAAGCACCGCTGTCATCCGGTGTTCCATCTCCCCAATCAATGGTATAAGCACCCCATGAGTCAGGAGTCTGCACGTTCAGCGTGTAATCATTTCCGCTGCACGAATACCAATACGGTTCGTCAGTGACGGTGCCATAAAAATCATAAACTTCGGGGCATTGGGCGGAAACAACATGTGTCAAAAAAAGGACTGCGATGCTCTGGACAATTGCTCTTAGTCTGATGTTTCCTTTAAGTATCATGTGTGCTCATACGGGAGCACACTGCGTAAGTATTCAGTTTCATCAAAGTTTTAGACCAACTCGGGAAGCGAAGGGATGAGATATGGCGATTTTACGATGTGCATTTGATGTGGTGATGTGAGGAAAATGTGATGATGTGAAAATGATGAGAAATTCTCAGCTCGATTGCGTTGAGTTCAGTAATCGTCACATCGTCACGTCCTTTTTCATCCTCTCCACCATCTCCCCCACTGCGGGACAAACCAATGTGTTGCGGTAGGTTAGGTCAAGAATCTGCGACATGTTTTTGCGATCGGTGTGCGGGTAGTCCCGACAAGCCTTTGGTCTCACATTGTAAATGATGCAATAGTTTTTTTCATCGAGAAATACGCATGGTGCAGAGTTGAGCACCCAATCGTTTTCATCATCAAGATGCAGGAATTTTTTGGTGAAATCTGCTGGACGTATTCCCAGGTGCTTGCTTATGCGTTCCACATCCACATCCCGGAAAATGGGTGAAGTGGTCTTGCAGCAATTGGCACATTGAAGACAATCGGTATGCGAAAAAACTTCTTGGTGTTGTGCATGAAAAACCTCATCGAGGTTTTTCTTCTTCGAAAGCGAGAGAAGAAATTTTTTGTTCTCTTTTCGTTTGCTGTGCGCGTTAATAAGGTGGGCCTTCAGGCTTGCATCCATCAGGACAAAACTAGATGCTAAGTGAAGCAACTGTGTGCGTGCCTGTAATATGTAAGCCTGCCAAAAAATGAAAATGAGAATACTCCCGAAAAGTCGCGCACAGCCTTTACTTCTACCACAGTGATGCTTTACCAGTTTCCGGCATAGCTTAAATCCTCGCTTGTGGTATGTGCCAGATATTGATGTTTCAGGGTAAAAATCTGTCGGATATGCAGGAAGTCGTGCTCCACCCAGTTAGCAAGAAATTTTTCGGCACTCACTGCACCCAGTTGCGGATGATGGTGTGTGCTCTTCCAATTCGGTTCAACCAATGAGATAAACCAGGCAATCGAATTCTCACGCTCTTTCCTGAATTCAGAATATGTGTTTTGAATATTTCTTCCCATATAGTCGCGTTCCATAACCCATGCCTGTGGGTTGATTGGTGGCATAGGTTCGTCAGGAGTTTCAAAACAATGCTTAATGCGGGAGCGGAAATCTTCACGCTCTTCATCCAGCAAATGGCAAACAATTTCTTTGAGGCACCATTTGTCAGGATGGAAACGCCACGTCTGAAATTCTTCAGAATCGTGTGGCAAAATCCCATGAAAAATTTCCTTGTTTCGTGCCAATTGTAGAAAGAGGTCTTTATGTATCATTTTTTCTTTTCAATGTTTGTAAGAAATTGCTTCATGGGTTCCCAGTAGTATCTCTTCCAGCCATCTTTTAATGACTGCACTTTGTGTTCTGGAACTCCTGTTTGTACAAAGTTGAGTTTTGTCCCTTTTGAATGGTTCTCAAATTGAAACGTGCATATAGAAAAATGATCTTCCGGCCAGCCATCTTCGGTAAAATGCCATGCCTGCACAATCTTATTTCCTTCCATCAACTCAATGTTGTATCCACGAACATAACCATCGAAAATGTTGAATTGGCCGTTTATTTTTTTGCTCACAGAAACTTTGCCTCCGGTAAATGCACCGTGCTTTTTTGAATTCATGATAAGGTCGTAAACTTCGTGGGGTGCCGCCTGGAATATCACGGATTGCTTAATGGATTTGGTTTTCATACCTGGAAAATTCTTGGAGTTTTAATGATGCGGCTTTGTTTGGAGAACCAACTGTTAATGGGAAACTATCCATTGGAAAATCATCCACCCGTTTATGCCCAGCAAACCATAAAATGCAACGGGGGCAATCAGCGAGTAACGGTAGTTGCTGAACCAGGCACCCACAATGAAAACCGATGGAAGCAGGGCGGGGGCGAATGTCCATTCGAACAGAAGCTGTTTAGAAAAGAGAATTGAGACAAGAAGCGATATGGAAATAATGAAACTCACGCTGCGAGTATTTCTTGATTTGGTAGATTCAGTTTTGAAAAAAAATCCAGGGAGCGAAAGAAGGAATATCACGGCTGATGCTATAAGCATACTGCGCTGACTCAAACTGAGCGTGGAGAACAAAGGAGCGCGATAGTCCATCATCCCCCTGAAAAGAATGAGATCATTCATTTCGCGGTTCCAGAATTTCCAGGTCACCCAGAATACAAAGGGGAAAAGAAAGCCAAGCAGGGAGACAACAAATTCCCGCCAATTGAACGTTCGGGTGTACATCACACACAGCAACAAGCCGGGCAAAAGACTTACGTAAGGCGGATAGATTAGAGCAGCCATTCCGAACGCCAGTGCACTTTCAAAGTAATGCGACAGCACCCTTGTTTGCCGGTAAACATGCAGCAGGCGAACCAACCCAAACCCGATAAATAAGTGGGCAACCAGCAGTGGAACTTGGATATGGAAAAAACAAAAAGTGGTTGCCGCCAGTGAATAGAACAGTGCGGGGATATGACTGGGGGCCGAGTGAAACTCGAAACGATTGAATACATAATTGAGAAGAATTGCTCCGCCTGAAATAAGCGTAGCAGTGACAATAAGCAACGGCAGTTGTTGTGCATAGAGTGGTTCCAGCACTGTGTCCAGCGGAAACCGTGAATCCTTCACCACCATATTTCTTCCATAGCCCGCTGCCAGCAATCCCCCGAAACTGATGGCAGGGGCAATGAGCAGGAGGAATGGAGAATTGGAGGCGAACTGCCGAAGAATCATCGGTGGAAATCTATTTTGACAAAAATGTGGATTGTCCTTTCATGGTGGTCGTGCATTTTTACTTTTGCCGCACAATTTTTTGAACAATGAATTTACAAGACATACTCGAACCAATTGTATCCGCACTTCAATGGTTTTTCAAGATTCTTCTCGAGCCCACCAGCCATTGGTTAAATTGGGTGTGTATCGCCATTGCGTTCATCGGCATCTTCTATTGGATGCGCAGGCAGGGCAACTACAACCGCAAGGCGCTAAAAGAAGGAACGACACCGTAGACATTCCCGAAGATTCCAACTATCACACCCCGGCAAAACATTGTGTTGGGGTTTTTTGTTTGTTGCTGTGAAAAGAAAAATGGCTGTCGCATGCGCAGCATCCTTTGGAAAAGTCGCATTGCCTAGCGCAAAGGCGCGGAAGACGCAAAGTTATTTTTCTAATTATCAGTCCAAATTTTCTTTGCGCCTTCGCGTCTTTACCTGAGATTTAGGCTATGCCTTTTGCGAAATTTTGCGCAGATCAAAACCAATGTCTTTTCTAAAGGTTTTGCCGGAATATTCAATCAACTCGACATTTTTATACGACCATTTGAGTGCGTCTTCCATTCCTTTTCCCAACGTTGTTATGGCAAGCACCCGCCCCCCATTGGTCACCACTTTCCCTTTGCTCATTTTAGTACCTGCATGGAACACAATGCTGCGCTCCACCTTTTCCAGCCCTTTTATTTCTTTACCCTTATCGTACTTACCAGGATAGCCTTTGGAAACCAGCATTACCGTGGCTGCTGTGCGTTCGTCCACCTGCAGGTCGCACTCGCCCAACGTGCCGGTGGCCACGCCTTCAAACAAACTGAGCAGGTCACTTTTTATGCGGGGTATCACCACTTCCGATTCCGGATCGCCCATGCGGCAATTGTATTCAATCACATAAGGCTCGTTGCCCACTTTCATTATTCCAATAAAAATGAATCCTTTGTAAATTATGCCTTCTTCGCGCAACCCGCGCATGGTGGGAAGTACTACCTGGTTATCCACCTTATCAATAAACTCGCGGGTGGCAAATGGAACCGGTGACACTGCACCCATACCTCCCGTATTAGTGCCGGTATCGCCATCGCCCGATCGCTTGTAGTCTTTTGCTGAAGGAAGAATTTTGTAAGACAACCCATCAGTAAGAATGAATAAGGAGAGTTCAACGCCCTTTAAAAATTCTTCAACAACCACCTTGCAGCCTGCCTCACCAAACATTTCTCCGGTGAGTATTTCTTTTAGTTGCGATTTCGCATCTTTTAAATCCGGGATAATCAACACACCTTTTCCGGAAGCAAGCCCATCGGCTTTCAGCACATAAGGCGCCTTCAGTGTTTCAAGAAATTTTTGCCCCGCTACAAGTGTTTCTTTGGTAAACGCGGCATACTTGGCAGTGGGTATGTTGTACTTCTGCATAAACTGTTTTGCGAAGTGCTTGCTGCCTTCCAGTTGTGCGCCTTTTTTGTTGGGGCCTATCACGGCCACTTTTTTCAACTCTTTGTCGGCTGCAAAAAAATCAGCAATACCATTTACAAGCGGTTGTTCAGGTCCTACAACTACAAGCTCAATGTTTTTTTCGAGCACGAATTTTTTCACTGCCTTAAAATCATCCGGTTTGATGTCAGCATTGATTCCCACCTGTGATGTTCCCGCATTGCCTGGCGCTATGTATAGCCCAGTCAATTGTGAGCTTTGGGCAAGCTTCCACGCTATGGCGTGTTCGCGTCCACCGGAGCCTAGTACTAAAACGTTCATTGTTTTTTTGTAAAATTTGCGCCAAAGTAAGATTCAATAATTCCTACAGATGCCATCAAGTTCTAAACAGAAACGAGACCTTCGTGTTTCTTTGCCTTCGACATGAATCTATCTGCTGTCATCATCACCCTCAACGAAGAAAAGAACATAGCCCGCTGCCTGGAGTCGCTTCAAGGCATAGCTGATGAAATTGTGGTGGTGGATTCGTTTAGCTCTGACCGCACCGAAACAATTTGCAAATCATATGGCGTTCGTTTTATGCAACAACAATTTGAAGGTCATATCCAACAAAAAAATTTTGCACTCAATCAGGCTTCAGGAGACTGGATTCTGTCTCTGGATGCCGATGAAGCATTGGATGAAGCATTGAAGAAAAACATTCTTGGTGTGAAATCCAATTCTGCCTGCAGCGGTTACACCATGAACCGCCTCACCAACTATTGCGGGCATTGGGTGCGCCATTGCGGCTGGTATCCCGATTCAAAACTCCGCCTGGTTAAACGTGATGCCGCCAAATGGACGGGAGTGAATCCTCACGACAGGCTAGAACTGATCAATAACGAAAAAACAATTCACTTGGGCGGAGACATTTTACATTACTCCTACTACACACGGCAAGATCACTTGCTGCAAATTGAATACTTCAGTTCCATTGCAGCACTGGAACTTCACCAGCAGAAATCAAGCACCAACTGGTTTATAATTATTGCCAAAGTGGTTGCACAATTCACAAAGAGTTATTTCCTGAAAGCCGGTTTTTTAGATGGCACCACAGGTTTTACCATTTCAAGACTCTCCGCTTACGCTACTTATCGTAAGTATTACAAACTGAAACAATTTCATGCAGGAAAAGAAATTTGAAAGAATTATTATTTCGCGAACCGACAGCATTGGGGATGTGATGCTAACGTTGCCAATGTGTGGTGTGCTGAAGAAATTTTTCCCGCATTGCAAAATTTCATTCCTGGGGAGATCATATACACGCGCCATTATCAACTCCTGTATTTATGCTGACGATTTCCTGGACTGGGACGAAATAAAAATGCAAAGCCCAATAAAACAGATTGAAATTTTAAGCGAGGTAAAAGCAGATGTTATCATTCATGCCTACCCGCGAAAGGAAATTGTCTGGCTCGCAAAACGCGCTAACATCCTCCTAAGGATTGCCACTGGCAACAGGCTGTTCACGGTCACCAAATGCAACCGGCTTGTTTTCTTCACTCGAAAAAATTCTCCTCTGCACGAAGCTCAACTAAATTTGAAATTGCTCAAACCATTGGGCATCGAACCGGAATTATCGAAGCAGGAACTGGAAGCGTATTTTGGTTTTCAACCATCGGGAGCGATTATTCCATTTTCATTTCCACCTTTTGAAAACAAGACACGTATTGTCCTTCATCCATTGAGCAAAGGCAGCGCAATTGAGTGGGGATTGGAAAATTATCAGCGTCTTATTGAATTTTTGTCCCCCGAAAAATTCGAGGTTTACATCACAGGAACAAAGGAGGAAGGAGAACAAATTTTATCTCAGCATCCGCTATCTGGAAAAAATGTGAGCGACCTTACCGGAAAGTTTACACTGGAAGAATTGATTGACTTCATTGGACAATGTGATGTGATGGTTGCAGCGAGCACAGGTCCATTGCACATTGCCGCAGTCCTCGGCAAAGTCGCTATCGGGTTGTTTTCACCAAAGCGGCCTATTCATGCAGGAAGATGGGCGCCTATTGGAAAAAATGTGCAAGTGATTTCTTCCAAAGTTCATCCACACAAAGGAGAAAAACTCGCCATTGAACCTGGGGAAGTTTTCAGGCTTGTGGAAGAGGTCTTGCAATCAGCAGTGAAAACATGAACGCAAAAAAGGTGACACCGGCCTGCGTTTCCAATGTGTCTTCGGCAAGGCATGAAAGGGCTGCAATAATTATGAACGACATAAACAGTGGGTCGCGCCATCGTTTGGCGAAAACAACAGGGTGAACTATTACCCAAACGAACCACAGCAATCCGAAAATTCCAAGAGTGGCCCAAAAAGTCAGGTATTGATTGTGCGCTCTCAAGCGATGCTCTGCATCCAGCCGCGAGTTCATTTTTTCGTACTGTGCCTGATAAGCGCTCCTGATATCGCCTGTGCCGGTGCCCGCCCAGAAATTTTCTGTGATGATGGCCCAGGCCACGCGCCAGAATTCAATGCGCTGAAGAACTGAATGTCCGGAAGGGTTTCCTCCGTTGCGATACACGTCATACTCAAAAAGAATTTTATCAATGCGGCTGCGGATGCCACTTTTTTCGTGCTGGCGGGCACTGGTTGTTCCCCTTTCAATACTTCGCACATCATCATCTGTAAGAAGCGCAATGCCGTCAAGGTCTTTTCTTAATCCTTTAGAAGTTAGGTAACGAATCAATGTTCCTTTCACCGGATGGCCGAGTGCATCGGCACTGTCGGGATGCAAAGCGCTTCGCTGTCTCCAGCCGGAAAAAACTTCGCCCCATGCAATGTAAGTAAATATGTAATGGCCGTTTTCCAGTTGATGATTCTCCGGGCGATGTTCGTATTGCTCGCCACGCGGTGTCCATTCTTCGAGTTGGTTCCAATCAATTATTTCAGCAGTGAAATAGTTGTGGTAACAATTTTTCAGGTAGAGCAATAGAGAAACACTTCCGCCAATGAGCAAAGCCGAAGCTACAAACCGCATCATCATGAGTCGCGAACTGAAAATTTTGCTAAAGAGAAACCAGGCAGCCACAGCGCACAATACGCTGAACCCGGTGATAGATTCGATCACCCAAAGGAAGTAAAGAAAAAAAAGGGCAATGAGGATTGAAACGAATCGCCATTTTTTTTCTTTCGTGAAAACAATAAGCACTATGCAAATGCCAAGTGCAAGCAGCAAACTGAAACGGATATGTGAAATGAAGATGGAAATTTCACGGACATCACCATGAGTGTTAGCTGGCCAGCCAGCATAATTGATAAGGCAAATGATGGCAGCAACACTAAGTGCTGCGATAAAAATTGCAAGCAATAGCCTGAACTTATTTTCAGCGATTGGCCGAAGGCTGAGTACAAGGAATGGCATGAAGAGCAAAGGCAATTTCACCAGCAGGTCTTTCCACGCATAGGTGAAATCGTCTGTCCAAAACAAGCCGATAAGCAAGAAGAGGTATAAGCCAGTAAAGATGATTGCGGCCTCGTTCTGAAGAAATTTTTTCGCACTTTGTTTAACACTTTCACCTCTTCCAAGCCTAATGTTGGTGGCCACATCAAGCATCCATGCACCCACCAGCCAAAAGCTGAACACACTCATGAAAAAATTGGAAAACGGAAGGGATACCATCAACATAGCCAACCCGAAGAATTGGCAAAAGCCGATAAGGTCATCCCAGAATTTCAGGAATGGAGTGGCGTATGCACGTTTTGATATTCCGCTATTCACAAGAACGGATTTCCGGATTCATAAATGCGAACTTGAAAACATGATGAATTGGCTATTTCTTTCCGGTGGCTGGCCCTTGCAGTAAGGATGAATAGGTGTCGTCAAAAACATTTAACGCCTTTTTTATCAAAGGATCGACCGGCAATTCGTGTTTAATCCTGCCAGTCTGCAGGTAGTAACGCGACACAATCTCATTTTCAAGCATAAGCTTGATCTGATCCTTGAATTTAATGAGGTCCTGTTCCTTGTGCGGTTCAATCCGTGCGAAGAGTTTGTCAAATTCCGCTTCGGCACCGGTGTAATATTTTTCTTCACCGGCCACTTTTTTCAACTCCTTGAAAAGTTCTTCTGTATGCGTGTGATATGAAAATTCCTTTCCTTTTGCATAGTTCACGAACTCATCGTATTGCACATCGGTCAGGTGAAAAACATCAGCCGAGTCAATGGCTGAATGTGTGGACCTGAATTGGGTGGCATAGTGAAAGATGATCCACTCATCTACCAGCGCTGCCAGTATGTTGCTCATTTCCTCATTCTCAACGTCCACATCAGGATCCACACCACGTCCATCGTAAACTGTTCTTCCGTTTTTGGTCTTAAAGGGTTTGATAAGCGAATCGGAAACGGCTATCACCTTTCCGGTTTTTTCATCGCGGTGCGAATAATCCAATCGCTGTATGCATCGGCCAGAGGGTGTGTAGTATTTCGCAATGGTAAGTTTCAGTTTCGTGTTGTAGGCCAGGTCTTTCGTTTGTTGCACGAGTCCTTTGCCAAAACTTTCTTCACCCGCCACCACGGCACGGTCGAGGTCCTGCAAACTTCCGCTCACCACTTCGCTGGCCGATGCACTCATGGCATCAACCAAGATGATGAGAGGCATCTGGATATCGAGTGGCTCGTTCAATGCGTAGTAGGTTTTATTCCACTCGTCAATCTTACCTTTAGTTTTCGTTATTTCAGTTCCTTTCGGAACAAAGAAGTTTACGATGTTGACCGCCTCGCGAAGTAAGCCTCCACCATTGCCGCGCAGGTCCAGAATCAATTCCTGCATTCCTCTTCCTTTAAGGTTGTTGAAGGCGTTGCGCACATCGCTGCTGGCGGTCTGTGTAAATCCTGTAAGCTGGATATAGCCCGTTTCATCGTTGAGCATATCGAAGTAAGGGACATCAGGAATCTTGATTTCTTCACGCTTCACTTTAAATGTTCGCGTTACCGGTTCACCGGGTCGTTGTATTTCAAGTTCCACTTCGGTTCCCGGCTGTCCGGTAAGGAAGTCGCTCAGGTCGTCCACCGTTTTGCCAGCCACGGTTTTGCCATCAATCTTCACGATTACATCACCGGCAAGCAGCCCCGCTTTTGCGGCAGCGAATCCCTGCTGGGGTTCCGCAATCGTTATTTTTCCATCAATGGTATTTACCAACGCACCTATTCCTCCATATTGCCCTGTGGTCATAAATCGGTAGTCCTCAATTTTCGATTCCGGATAATAAACGGTGTAGGGATCGAGCGATTTTAGCATAGCATCAATCCCACTTTTCATCAGGGCACCGGGTTTGGTTTCGTCCACGTAATAGATGTTCAATTCCTTGTAAAGCGAAGTGAAAATTTCCATGTTTTTGGAAATTTCGAAGTAGTCTTCGGTCACCCTCATGCCTGTAAATAATACACCGGCACACACCAGCGCGATCATAAGTTTCTTCGGAGAGGTGATGATTGCTTTTTTAATGTTCATGATTTTTTATTGGATTCTGAAAGTGGGATTTTTTGGATGAAACGTTTTATGAGTTCAGATATTTTGCCAAACACATATTCATGGTCGGGCAGTTGTCTGCCGGTAAAAATAAAGAGCAGTGCTGCCTGTTGCTGCTGCTCCTCCAGTGCAAGGTAATGCTTCCATTTTTGTTTGCGGTAAGCTTCGCGCATCAGCCGCCTTACCCGGTTCCTGTCATGGGCTGCTTTGTAAAGTTTCTTGCTTGCGCTAAACAATACTTGTGCAGGAAATGTTCCTGGAATTTCCACGAATTGGTAAAGAAGAACGAACGATGTTGTTTTAATGCTTTCACCACTTTCAAAAACAGCTTCAATGATTTTTTTCCGGCTCAGCCTTTCTTCCTTGCCCAAGCCTTGATCAGTATTTCTAGAGGTAATTATCATGTGGCAACTAAAACCGAATAGTGATTTTTGAAAATAAAGAAGGGTCATGATGTTTCAAGACCCTTCATCAGCCGGACGGAATTTTTTACCTGTTTTCCCTGATGTATTGTTCGAGCGCCATGGACATGGAAGGTGCCTTGGGGGTGGGTGCCATCACATCAATGCGCAATTTGGCATCCTGCACGGCCTTAGCGGTGGTTTGGCCAAACACAGCAATGCGGGTTGAGTCTTGTTTGAATTTAGGAAAATTCTTGAACAGAGATTCAATGTCAGCCGGACTAAAGAACAAGAGCATGTCGTATTTCACATCGGCCAAATCGCCCAGGTTGCTGCACACGGTTTTATACATCACGGCTTTGCTGAAAATAATTTTTTCTTTTTTGAGTGTGTCTGGGATGGACGGTTTCAACAAATCAGAACAGGGAAGCAAGAATTTTTCCTGTTTGTGTTTTCTGATGAGACCCATCAGGTCATTGAACGTGCTCTGTCCAAAGAAAATTTTTCGTTTGCGAAATTGGATGTACTTCTGGAGGTAATAGGCAATAGCTTCGGACATGCAGAAGTATTTCATGCTTTCCGGTATAATGGCACGCAGTTCTTTGGCCAGCCGGAAGTAGTGATCCACGGCATTACGGCTGGTGAAAATCACCGCACCGTGCTCAAGTATATTGACGCGCTGCTGACGAAAGTCCAACGATTCCACCCCTTCAACATGAATGAATGGACGGTAGTCAATCTTCAGTTTGTACTTTTTAGCAAGTTCAACGTAGGGGTTTTTTTCCGTGCCAGGATCCTGCTGGGTAATAAGAATGGTCTTGATCTTTTCGCTCATGAAAGGCTCCTGCTTTGTATAGATTGTGCGACCTGGGCTAAACAGACAACCAAGTGGCTAGGGGATGATGAACCGCAAACAAATGATTGCCGGCAAAATTTCAAAGTTGCAAATGTAGAAGAAGATGTAAAACAGAGGCACTTTTGATTCCAGCGCTCCCATAGTTCCCCGGAATAAACGATAAAGCCAGAATGAGCCCAAAATTGCCCAGTAAATCCAGATGGACAGGTACACATTTTCCAGGTTAGTGTAACATAAAATCAAGACACATGGAAGCAGCACCAGAGCGACCATGCGGTTAATCAGAAACACATTGCAGAGGTATTGATCAAGGCTGAAATCTCCATCGCTGATTACCTTGACGGTGCGTATGAAAAAAGATTTTATGGTGTAAACAACGGCAGGCAAAGCAGTGAGCAATAGAAAAAGCAAGAAGCCCGTCAAGCCCCATATGTTGATCAGGAAAACTTTAGCCGTTGCAAACAGGAACAACCCCATGACGAGACAAAAGACAAGAGTGAACAGGAAGTTTTGGCGTGTATCTACCGACTCCTCGCGCATCACTTGACGCAGTATCCTGGAATTAACGAATGCATTGAGCAGCCGTGTGAAGTAACCTGGGTGGCGCCACCTGGCCCAGGCAATTATTACCAAGATAAACAGGAAGACAGGGGCCATCCATTGTTCGGCTAGCTGTGTTGCTGGACGTTCTATAATTTCCACCCTTTTAAATTTTGCGGAGCCGAAACTAAAATGACATCCTGAGGAGAAATGAGAAGAGCCTCAAACGTTTTCAACCGGGGGGATTCAATTCAACTTGTGTGCAAGCACACAAGTCTCTTTGTGTTTCATCACAGTTCCATCTGTGGAAAAAACTTCGAAGTAGATGATGTAAATGCCGATTGGGGCAAGTTGTTTTTCGTCTGTGGTACCATCCCAACTGACAGATGTGTTGGTACCTAGTAATTCATTTTTGGTGAGGTGGCGTATTTCTCTTCCTTCACTATCGAAGATGTAGATGTTCGCCACAAGTCCTGGTGTGTCATCGCTGTAATGAATGGTTACCACATCGTTGTAGCCATCATTGTCAGGTGAGAAAATTTCAGGCTCAATAGAAATTCCTTCTGGGTTAAAATCACCGAAGAACGTTTGTGAGTTGATGTAACCGGGAGTTGCAAAGCCTTGCGATTCGGCAGCGCTATGCCAATTCGTGTCATCATCACTTGGGCGAAATGCGTCAATGCGTTCGAGTGAAACACCATCGTTTGAGTTGAGCAATGCAAAGTGCATGGCATCGTTGTAAGTGAAATAGTCGCTGGTTGCAAGAGTGGGCATAAGCAGAAAAACTTCGCCTGCTTGTACATTGTATGTCGGCAAGCTTTCCACTTCCCAAATCCGATTGGTTTTTGTAAAAGGATAAAATTCAGGAAGCAAACTTCCGTCAGCAGTCAGCACGAGATATTCACCGGGCAACAACACATAGTTGAGTTCGGTGATGATTTCTGAAACATCCGGAACATTGTTTTCACCGTTCGCGATTCGCCAATCGGCCAGAGAAATTGGTAGTACAGAGCGATTGTAAATCTCTACAAAATCATATCCTCCATCAAATGGATTAAAAAGAATTTCATTGATGATGATGCCACCAACTTCAGGTTCCTGCCCTAACGCAAATTGTCCCGTGACAAGCCCGGCACTGTTACTCCAACAATCGTTTAACCCAAATAACTCAAAGGCGTAAATCATGCCTGCTTCCATTTCACCATATTGAATGATAACCTGTTCGCTGGATTCTCCCCACAAGAATGCACTTGGAGAATTGAACACTTCGCCATTCACTGTCCAACTCAATCCGGCAAGTGAAGATTCATCAATGGGTTCATCAAAAACCAGCGTGACGTGTTCCTGCGGTTCATTCAACACATATAATAATTGTGGTGGCGAAGAGTCCGGTGTTTCATCCAAAACGGAATTGACTTCACCCGCAGTGCCTCCGCGTGAATCAACGCTCGCTCTCCAGTTGTCTTCGTTGCTGCACGGGTCGTTGGGGTTGATGAGTTCGAGCGACCATCCGCCATCGTTTTTGTTAATGTCATGATACCATTGGTCGGTGTATGAAACTTCATCAAGGATATTTCCATCAGCATCTTTCAGCGTGAGTGTTGCTCCTGTGTTGGTGAGACCAGAGAAATTTTCAATGAATACTTTTTTATCGTAAGCAAGAAATGCAACTGCGTTGCTTTGGTCAGCGATGATGATATAATCGTTCGGTTCAATCAACACCTGTTCATCAATTATTTCATCATTCAACATCACCCCTTTCAGATCAAGTTGGCTCAGGCTTTTGTTATACAGCTCCACATACTCAGCATTGGGCATGAGTATCGGGGGATCGGGATCGGGCATTATTTCATTGATGATGATGTCGCCCACTTGCGGGCTGAATGCTGCAAAAAAATCGAGTGTCACAAACTGTATTTCATTTCCACTGCAATCGGAAATTCCATTCACAAATAATTGCCATGCTCCTGGCGGGTTCAGAGGAAATTGTACTTCCATTGTCACTCCATCGAGTGCAGAATTCCACACACTGTTGAACACACTGCTGAATGGAATAAACTCCCATGATGGTGATGAATATCCCGTTGTGTCCATCGTTTCCGAGAATTGAACATAGATGTGATTCAAGTCTGCAATGCCCCATGCAACGACAGTGGGCGCCACCACATCGGGAGATGAATTGAAAACAGAGTTCTGTGCCGCGGGTGTTCCTCCGTTTATGTTTTGCGATTCACTCCAGTTGCTCGCAGTCATACAGGGCAATGCCGGATTGATTTGTTCTAGTGTCCATCCACCCTCAGACTTTTCCGGTGTGTCGAACCAATCAACGCTATAAACAAGAATGTCAATGATGTTTCCGTTGTTGTCAATCAGAGTGAGTGAATCACCTTCATTACTCAGCGCAGTGAAGGAGGAAATCCCGATTGCATCGGGAAACTCTGTCACAAAATCATCTTCACACAAAACCACAAATGCACCGGGAGCAAGTGCGAATGATGGAAGTGTTTTCGCAGTAGTTGAATTCACAAATTGCCAATCACTCAAATCAAATGCTTCATCACCTGCATTGAACAACTCTACAAACTCAGCATCAGGTAATCCAACAACCGGTGTAGGATCAGCAAATACCTCGTTGAAAACAACATTACGGAAAGAAGCTGTGGCGGGAACAAACCACATAAAGTCAGCGGAGGAACCATTGGAAGAATTTCCATTCAAATCCTCTACGTCAATCTCTTGCAAAGTGGAAGTCACATTCGCAGTAAATGCAGTTCCGAATGTGAGATGAACGAGCGCATTATTCACATCATCGCGCGCGGCATTGGTTGCTGTGCCGATTCCGGCAATGGTGTAAAAGGTGCTGGTTTCTCCAGTCAGTTCATCAACCTGTTCATTGAAAAGAACGTCAACCGTAGTGGATGAGGTCGCAGTTGCGGAAATAATTTCTGGAGGAGTTGTATCAACCACAATGTCTCCGAAATAAATATCATCAAAGAAAAAGTTGTCGGCATTGGAAGCTGTGTATGTACACACCATTCCGAAAGTTGTGCATGAAGAATATGCAGTGTCGTTTACTGTTGCCTCCAATGAATAGCTCACGCCATCATCGGAGGAATACATGTTCCAGTTACCCGCGCCATCGCGAATCACTTTAATGAACATTTCAACCGAAGAAGAGATGTTAGTCGTTCCGGCCATCAACTCCACCACACTTCCTGCACCATCATCGCGACAGAATTTTATCACATCAGCAGTTCCGGCTTCTCCAAGTTTGAGAAAATATCCTTGCACACCAGCGGTTCCGCTTCCTGAATAACTCAACACATTTCCTGAAGCAGCAATGTAAATTCTTGATTGGTTGTTATCGCTCCCCGCAAAACTTTGCTTCACCCAAATGCGCCATTCTTTATTGTCGAGCGATGTGGATGTGAATGAAGTAGTGAGATAAGATTGTGCCGCTACATCGTCATTGAGTTGAAGCTGGGCATCGGGATTCACGATGAAATTGTCGGTGGTTCCTTCCCACAATGTTCCGGTGGTGAAGTCTCCATCATTAAAATTGTCGGATACAATTTGGGCGCTGGTAATGTGCACAGCAAGGATTGCAACAACGGCAATCACAAAGCTCAAAAAAGATTGTTTTGTCAAAAGCAATTTCATTCGGGTCGAAAGTCGGGAACAAATTAAGCCGATTCTATTAAGAGATTGGAAATTCGGTCCAGTGTCAATGACAAGAGTATTTCGACAGTTGACCCTGCGGGTGTCGCATTGGTTTCTATCCAGACGTTGTAAACATCGCAAGACGAACTGAAAGGTTCTGAAGGAAAATTTTATCATAAACTTCCAGTTGTCTTGCCTGAAGTTGGCATTCAGTCAAAACCGAAAAGAGAAAACCATTGACTAATCCTAAGTATATGCACGCGAATAATTGTTTGCCCGCCTATTCGCTGATGGCGCAGTGAAAACAACAGACCTACTCTTGTTTGTGGCATTGTTTGGCGGGCAATGTCAGTAAGCGATTTAAAAAGTAAAAAAAAGAGGCCGCCCTTTTTGAGACGGCCTCTTTTTATTTAAGTGATCAACCTGTTCGAAGGCACCGTTGTTATGGTGCCCAGATACCATTGTCAGCACGTATGAAATGTTTTAATCAATAACTCGAACCAAATGAACCCATCATCAAAAGCAAATCGCTGGTGTTGACAGTTAGGTCGTTGTTCAAATCCGGAAATCCGCAAAAACCTGAACAGCCATACGCAGCCATGAACAATAAAAGGTCGCCTGTGTTTACTGCGCAATCGTTGTTCTGATTTCCGCTGATATCAAAGCCAAATGCTGTGTTGGATGGCGCCCCGCCTGTGGCTATGGCAACACCGTTCGGATATTGCAATGTCCACCCTATTTGCCATGCTCCACCCATACCGCCAAATGGGTTTATCAATTGAATAGAATAACAGCCGGTTTGCAAACAAAACTCCTCTAAGCCGTAAGCACCACCTACAAGTTTACCTATGTGAAAAGTGGAATCATTTGCATCCGAAATTTGATACTCAAAATTTCCCCATCCGTTGGCATTTGCGTCTGTCATAATTATTTGAATGGGGGCACCTGGAGGCAGGCAATTGCCATCATCAATGGTTGCCAGCGAGTTGTAATTGCAAGCAGCTGGAACCATGCAACCGGGGCCACCTGTGGTGAAAATTATTGATTCAAAGGCGCCATCTTCCAGCGTTGCAGAAAAGAACCAATTCCACTGCGCGACCGAAATACCAAATTGTGCTCCATCCCAACCATCGCCTTCGGGGTCACTCATCCTCAATTCGTAGTCAGTGAAGGGGAGAAGTTCTGCGCAAATAATTCCATCAAATGCCTCGGTTCCTGTTCCAATCAAAATCGGAATTGCATCCGTAGTCCACAACTCCCAATTGGTGTATGATGGTGTTGAAGGTTCGGTAAGTGAAGCGGTGTTACAGTTGTAACAACAGTAGTTGTTGCTCAAATCAAAACTATTGAAGTTGCACGCCTGTTGGTTGTTGCAGCCATTCGTATTACATGTTCCATCACCCACAGAAAAGTTGAGATATGTGTTGTAGTCATCAGTTGTCAGCGCAGCGATTCCATCCACTGTAATTTGCCAGAGCAGCTCTTGTATATTTCCTTGCGGGCCTATGTATATGGAATAACATCCGGGCTCAAGGCACATCAGTTCAGATGAAGCAATTCCACCTTCAATAACGAGCGTTCCGAAGGCGACCTGCGTTGTCACGTTGTTCCAAATGGTGTATTCAATATCAAGATTATAGTCAGGATATGCGGTCAAAATTTCGATAGCAACTTCATGGCCTATACATGGATGGGTATAGACTGTTACTGCATTTGACGAGTTTCCACAATCATCGGTTAGTGTCCATACCAGCCAGGTTTCATCGGGGCTAACAGGAAGCCATTCATAGAGTATTACTACGTCATTAGTACCGCAGTTGTCATGAAAAACGGGGTATTCTGTAATCACACCTACCTCGCAGTTTTCACAAATGGGTGGTACATAATCGAACACCGGTGCTAGTTCATCGGTGAAGATCACAGACCAGGTTACGATGGCAATGTTGCCGCAAACGTCAATGGCGTTAAAGGTGTAGCTGCGTACCCAATTGCAGCCAGAGACTAGTTCATCGTTATAACTATATATTAGATCGAAAGAATTGCAATCGGTGAAGGTGGGTGCATCGGCTGGACCAGATTCCATCAATGAGCAATCCAATGTGCCGCCCGCAGGCACATATGTCGCAACGGGTATTGTGAAGTCAACATAGTCAATCGTCTGAAATAAAGTGTCACTTTGCCCGCAGGTGTTTGTGGCTATCCAGATTCTGATTAAGTTATCCTGACAATCGTCTGCCACCCATTGTTCTAAATAAGTAGTGTTGGCAGTACCGCAAGTGTTTTCAAGAATGGGCAGCCAACTCAATGGAATGGGTGCACCACATTCCAAGGTGTGAAAAGTATCTCCTGTGATTGAGATGAAAGCACTTCCATTTTTACAAATGAATAGAATGACAATTGCCGGTAATAGATTGCGGAAAGAATTTCGAAAAAATAGTTTCATTGTTTATATGGCTTAATTGTTACAAGAAGTTCCAAACACGCTGGTAAAGATGAGCAAGTCACCAACATTGACATCACCGTTGCCATCGAGGTCGCCCAGGCACACAGGTGAGAGGCAGTTGTCCACTATGCCATCGCAGTTGTTGTCAATATTATCCGTGCAAACATCTTCAGCAAATGGATTTCTCGTTGGGTCGGTGTCATCACAATCCAAGTAGTTAGAAACATATCCCACAGGTGGTGTTGCGTTGTTTGAAACATGAAATGGGTGGCCGAATGCATCACCATCGCTGTCTTGGTACCAGATAAATTCTGCCGCCTGGTCAACGAGTCCATCGCAGTTGTCGTCTATGCCATTCACCACATCTGTAGCTCCTGGAAATATGTCTGAATTGCTGTCGTTGCAATCACCATCGCAGGTTTTGTATCCATCGCCATCGTTGTCAAATTCCTCATCAATTTCTCCATCACAATCGTCATCCACTCCATTGCAAGTTTCTGTGTTTGCCGGATTTAGTTCTTCGTTTTCATCGTCACAATCTCCTGCGACCAGCACTTGATAAATGCCGTAAGGTTCGCATTGCATATTGCTGATGGCTGAATTGCCATACGCATCATTGTCCGCGTCTGCATAAAAAAGGGTGGGGCCTACGGTTATTGTTATTTCGTTTGATTTGATGGTGCAGCCATTGAGCGATGTGATGGTGCAGTAATAGGTTTCTATTCCAGAATCAATCGTTATGGTTGGTGTTGTTTCACCATTGCTCCATAAGTATGAAGCGCCATCTGTAGCAGTCAACTGCACATTGTCAGGAGAGCAAAATGCCAGAGGGCCATTTTGCGAAATGGATGCATCACCAGCTTTGGTCAGTTGGATATCATCCACGCGAAAGAATGAACTGTTACCGCTATTTCTTGTGAAGAGCAAGCTCAATTGACTGCTTGCATAAAAATTTTCATTGCACGTGATGTATTGCCAAGTATTCGACCCCGCTCCGGTGGAAAGTGTGTAGGTGAGTGGCGTGAAGTTGGTGCCATCGGTGCTATATGCGATAGACATGTGTGTCTCATTGCCATTGTTGGAACTCTTGTACACCCCCAGGCTCAATTGTAAATCGTAAATCGCACTCGTAGTGATGTTGTCTATTCTGAAAAAAGTTCCTGCGGTGCTGCCCAGTTCAACATTCATTGCACCGGAGGCTCCTGAATAATTGTTCGAAGGATTGGTGCTGCCCACAGTTGCTGATCCTGACATGGTGTAAGTGTCCATGTCGAACCCATTGTTTGTTTCATGGGTTGCCACAGAAACTGATGGAACCACTGTGCCAATGGTTTCAATAAAATGAGTAACCTCTGTATTCGAAATGGTGATTGAATTTCCAATACCTGAACCAACCGCAGAACCAATAACGATAGGGTTGGATGAAACTACGCGCACGAAATAACCCGCCACATTGTTGGCAACAGGTATCTGGCAGGTAATGGTTCCGGATGTTTGAGATTGCAACGTTCCGAGCACCTCTGGATTGTCAAACTGCCCGGATGAATTACTCAACTCGCAGGTGAATACGTTGCCCGCATTCATGGGTGTAGAAACAAATGACACATCGAAAAGGCTGCCTTCACAAATGGGCTGAGGAAGAAGTGGTGTTGTGGTGATTTGACCGGTTTGGTATTCAGCGCTGATTTCACTGAAAAGAACCACTCGCAATTGCAGATACTGACTCTGTGCAATCATAATATTACCTTCCCCAAATGCGTATATGCCTTGCGCATAGCTGTGCACATCTGCATCAATTTCGGTATTCCTCATCCACAATTCATTGCCAAGCCTATCCAGCTTACCAATCCAACCATCATAGTTGGGTTCTGATTGGCTGAAGAGATAACCAGCAAGAAAAATATCGCCATTACAGGCGAATGATGTCGCTGCTATTTTTCGTTTGTCTATTTCATTGGCATAATAGCTCCATTGCCTGGTGCCGGCCTCATCCCATTTGGTTACCACATAAGTATCTCCGGGGCCGCTGTAGCTGGCAGTGCCGGAGGTCAGCAGACTGCCATCAATGTCTTCATCAAGGTATAGGTAATCGAAAACTGTAAAGGCGGTTTCGTTTGAAAAGGTTTGCCAAAGTGTGACCCCGTTTTCGTCAGTGCGCAGCAGCCAGCCATCGTTGCTGTGTCCTTGGTTCACAGTGCCATTGTCAGATTCTGCTTCTCCAGCTATTGCAAATCCACCGCCTTTGCATGCTTCCACATTGTACAAAATATCTGTACCACTGGTGCCGAATGCTCTTTTCCAATCCAGTGTTCCATCAGCATTGTATTTCACTAGCCATCCATCCTCATCGCCATACACGGTGGTGACATCTCCGCCTGCAATGCCATGATAGCCGCAAGTCACATAACCGCCATCGAGGGTTAATTCTATGTCATAAAATTTATCATCGCCCGGGCCGCCCAATGTTTTTGACCACTCAGTATTGCCGTTGGCATCTGCTTTTAAAATCCAGGTGTCGTATGCCCCGTTGTTTAGCGCCAAATCTCCATTGGTTGATTTGGTCATGCCGCACAATACAAAACCGCCATCGCTGGTTGCCCTAAGTGCGTTGGCTTCATCATTCAACGAACCGCCATAACATTGTTGCCATAGTAGATTGCCATATTGGTCCACCTTTATTACCCACGCATCCTGCAAGCCGTGGTTGCCGCTCACATCACCATCATTGGAGTTGGTATTGGCGAGGATGATAAAATTGCCATCGGTAGTTTGGTCAATGACTTCACCTTCATTCACTGATTCGTTGCTAGTACCACCAAATTGACTGTCCCATAAAGTGTGTGGGAATTGCGCGTTGGATCTTTTTGCCATGCTCACTAGGGTGAGCACAAGGATTGTTGTTAGGTAAAATTTAGTTTTCATAAGTCTGGTTAATATTTAAGGTTAGGCTATAGCTGTTTGTTTTTGTTGTATTCTTCCTGACAAGCTTTGTTTATGTTGAATCGGTGGGGGTCATGTACTTAGTGTTTGTCTGGGGATGAGAAACACATAAAGTAGCGTTTGGATTTGCAATTTGTGCCATACTCAATGTGGGCAATAGTATGGTGCGCTATAGGCATTCACCACCAGCGCAGTTCTGCATAAATTGAAACGAAAATCACCCAAATAATACAATGCGGTTGTCATAAGTGTTTATTCAAGAAGGCAAATTTTGACTAGGGTGGAGGAGTCAAAACTTTGGTTTGTTTAAGGGACGAATATAGAATATTCAACTTTAAACTGAACCTTTAACGATGGCTCCTATGGCAATCAATTGGTGCTGTTGGCTAACAAATCTATCTTCTTCCGCAACAACCTTTTCTCCACTTCATTTTTGGTTATCGAAAGCGCAAGATGGAGATAGTGCGCGGCCTTGTCCTTTTCCCCCGAATACAAATCGGCAAGTGCTGCTGCAAAAATGTAATTGGTTTCAATGTGATGGTTGATGTTTTCAATGGCAAGAATATTTTCTATGGCCGCCTGCGGACCGTTCAATTTTGCGAACACTATCTCGCGATTGAGCCTCACTATGGGTGACGGATTGAGTTGCAACAAAGAGTCGTAGAGCACAAGAATATGTTTCCAATTGGTAGCCTCGAAATCAAGTGCAATGATGTGCTCCGCAAAAATGGCAGCTTGTAAATGATACTCCGAAACATCGTTGCCCTCCGATGATTGTGAGAGATAGTTCAGCCCGATGGCTATCAATTCTTTGTTCCACTTTGTGCGGTCTTGTTCGTGCAGCAGAATTATTTCTCCCTGCGCGTCAAGCCGCGAATCGAAACGCGCCACCAGCAACGTCATCAATGCCATCAGCGCATGTGCCTTGAGTGATTTGGTGTAGGCATGTTGTGTAATGAGCAAGCAAAGACGCATGGCTTCTTCACACAAATCTTTTCGTATCAGTTCGCTGTTGCTGCTGCTGTTGTACCCTTCATTAAAAAGGGGGTAGAGCACCTTCATCACACTATCCTGCCGTTGTTTCAACTCATCGCCCGATGGAATATCAAATTGCAACTGGTGTTCTACAATAAAAAGTTTGGCGCGCTGCAATCTTTTTTTGATGTGTTCGTGGTTGGTGAGCAGTGCACTTGCAATTTCATGAGTGCTGAAACCCGAACAGGTCTTTAGCGTGAGTGCCAACTGGTCGGCTTCTGCAAGTTGCGGATGGCAACATGCAAAAATCATTCGCAGTTGGCTGTCCTGTATTTCGTGGTCGAGAAACAATTGATTGATGATGGCAGCCGTGGTGTATTCCGATTTCAGAAGTGTAGAAACTTCCTTCGCAAAAACCTTTTGATACCGCTGGCGCCTAACCACATCCACGGCTTTGTTTTTTGCAGTTGTCATAAGCCACGCTGCCGGATTTTCCGGTATGCGATAGGTCCAATCTTTCAGCGCATTTGCAAACGCTTCCTGCACCACATCTTCGGCAAGCTCAATGTTGTGCAATCCAAAAAGGCTCGTTAACACAGCGACCATCTTTCCGGCTTCGTGGCGGAAAAGATGGTCGGTCAGTTTTTGTATTTCGCCCGGGGAAGAATCCATTTAGCGAAGGCAAGGTAAAAATTGAGGCAAGCTTTACTCGCCTCAACTTTTTCATTCAGCACGAATTACATCATCATCTCTTTGATCTCGCGCACCTCCACGGTGCCGTCATCAAATTCAAGAATGGGGCACCCCTTTGAAATTTCGATGGCTTCATCGAATGTATCGGCTTTGCACATCATGTAGCCGCCCACCATTTCTTTTCCTTCTATGAATGGGCCATCGGTCACCACTTTTTTGCTGCCAGTCACCACACGGCCCGAAGCAGTGAGTGGTTGTGCAACAATGAATTTTCCCTTTTCGCCAAGGTCGCCCATCCATTGCGCCCAGCGCTGCATGTGCTCCTGCCACTTCTCAGGTGATTGTTGCAGTGTTTTTGCATCGCCACCGCGAAACAGTAATAAGAATTCTTTCATCTGTTTTTGAATTAAGAATTAGTTCTGCGAATGAAGTGCAATCACATTGCCTTCGGTGTCCATAAAGAAAGCCATGTGCCCAATGTCATCGCTGATTTTTGTTTTCGGCATGGTGATTTTTCCACCCGCTGCTTCCACTTTACCAAGTGCGTTGGCAAGGTCGGGATTAGCGTTGAGATAGAGTTTCACCCCATCTGTAGAAGGCTTGTGCATATGCCCTTGCACCAGCGCCCCCGAAACTTTTCCGTTTCCCATGTCAAAAGGAAAATAGGACATGTCCATTCCCATGTTGTTCTGCACTTCCATACTGATACCGAAGATGGATTCGTAAAACTTCTTTGCGCGGTTGATGTCTCCCACGGAGATTTCAAACCAATTGATAGCGTTCTCTTTTGTTGTCATGTTGTTTTTTTTGAAATTGTTTTGTTTGATTGAACACACTAACAACGAATGAGGAAATGGAAGGGGGACAGAGGAGCTAAAATAATTTTTCAATAAAAAACCCGACTGGCATTGAATACCTGTCGGGTCTTGATAGATGCAATTTGTCGGTGTCTCTCAATTCTTCTTACTCAACACCAGCAGTTCGTTCACAACTACTTCGGTCATGTACTTTTTTTCGCCTTCTTTTTCCCACGAGCGGGTGGTGAGTTTTCCTTCGATGGCGACTTCACTTCCTTTTTGGAGAAGCTGCTCGGCAAGCTCTGCAGTTTTTCCCCAGGCCACCACGTTATGCCATTCGGTGTTAGTGTGCTTCTCACCTTTTTTGTCGGTGTAATGCTCGTTGGTGGCGATAGAGAAGCGCGCCATCTTGTTGGTGCCTTTCTCAGCATTTTCAAATGACTTCATTTCAGGATTTGCTCCCACGTTGCCAATCAGGCGTACACTGTTTTTTAAATTGTTCATGATACTTTGTTTTTATTGGTTTGAAAAATTTTGATTTTGTTGTTGTCGAACCATTTTTGATTTGACGCTGCAAACATTTCCCAAACCCCAATACCCGAAACGGACATTAGCCATTTACTTCTGAAAGCAAGCGGATGTAGCCGTTTGTATACGGGAGTGGAATTTGTACTTTGGCCAGCAAAATCACAGCCTTCCGCACATGATACAGTCGTTTTTCAGTTCACTCTTTGGTAAGAAAAAATTCGGCCCACCGCCTCAATTGCTTGCTGACCAACTGCGAAAACCACATGGTCTATTGGGCAAAAGGGTGGCCAATAAGCTGAATGAAACCAATCGTTTTCTGTATCATTTTGTATTGAGTAACAACGAATGGAAGGACGGATTCGAAGTGCTTGAAATTGGTTTTGGCAATGGCAAATTGTTTCCAACACTTTTCGCAAAAGCGAAAAATCTGCGCATCACCGGATTGGATTTTTCTGAGAAGATGACTCAAAGTGCGCGAAGAGAAAATCGTGCGCAGGTGCAATCCGGCCAACTTGAAATTTTTGATGGCGCAAGCGACCACATGCCATTTGCTGATGGCAGTTTCGATTTTGTCTTTTGTATCAATGTCATTTACTTCTGGGAGAATCCTGACAAGCACCTTGCAGAGATAAAACGTGTGTTGAAACCCAGTGGGGTTTTTTGCACAGGAATGCGCCCGCAGGCAAGCATGGAAAAATTGCCCTTCACACAATTCGGATTTCATTTGTACACGGCTGAAGAATGGCAGTCCGTTTTGATGAGAAACGGATTTCATATTTCTAAATGCATTCATGCAGACGAGCCACCAATTGCGCTTTATGACCAGCAACTAAAAATAGAATCGCTGTGTATCAATACCACTATAATTTAAATAACATGACAGAAGAAAAACTCTGCCTCGAATGCGGCTCCACAATCAAAGGCCGCGCTGACAAAAAATTCTGTGACGACCAGTGCCGTTCCGCATACAACAACAAAGCGAACAGCGACAGCACCGCAGAAATGCGCAACGTGAACAACATCCTGCGCAAGAACCGCAGAATCATGTTTGACCTTGCCGCTGAAGAAGGCAAGAAACGAATCTCAAAAACCAAACTGCACGAAGCAGGATTTAATTTCAAATACCACACACATACACACACCACTCTGAAAGGCACGGTGTACAAACTTTGCTACGACTTCGGCTACCTGCCTATAGAAAACGACTACAACATGGTGGTGAAGTGGGGGCAGTTTGAGAAGTGAAATTCTATACGCCCCACTCGGGCCAGCCAAATAACAATCACAAATTCCGACATGAAAAAACTCCTGATAGTCATTCCCCTATTGATAACTGCGCTTTGCAGTGCACAGAATTACAGAGAAAGGCGGGACAGTCTTCAGCCAAGGCTGAATCAAGAAAATTCATCTATCGAGCAATTCAGACTCTTGAGTGGGATTCTGGAGACGTACACCTACAGCGGTGACGTGGACAGCACTTTATTCATTCTTGAGCAAATGATGGCGATAGCCAACAAAACACAGATTGATACCTTAAAGATATCCACCTACTGTCATCTTGGTGGTTTCTTTAGCCAGAGGAGCGATTTTAAGCAATCACTCGAATTTCAAATGAAGGCGCTGGTCATTGCCAAAGAGCACAACCATAAAAAATACGTATGGCTTGCGACCAAAGAAATTGGGGTGATATTCAGGCGACTGAAAAATTATGACGAAGCGTTGAAATACCTTAAGAAGGCTGTAGAAATTTTTTCTTCCTCAAACGAAAACTATGAATCGGGCCTGAACAGGAACTATACGAACCTCGCTGATGTTTTTTTGTCAACGAATCAAATTGATTCTGCTTTGAAGTATGTGCAACTTGCGAATGCAATTGACAGCAAGGAAAACGATTCTTATGGTTACGGCAGAGTACTCTATCTCAATGCAAGGGTGCACGAGGCCAAAGGTGATTTTGATTTGGCAGAGAGTTATTACAAAAAATGTATCTCCTATTGCGACAGTCAACAAGTGTCAATTCCTTACATTGAAGCGAACCAAAGTTTTGGTCAGCTTCTGTTGAACAACAAACATTTTGAAAAGGCGAAACAATTTGCATTAGCTGGTTTTTCTAAAGCCATTGAAACCAAAGCAAAGTCTGAAGTGTCCGCAAGTGCTTCTCTTCTCAGGCAAGTGTATTTGGCGTTGGGGCAAAGGGACAGCGCATACTACTTCGCGGATATTAAAGCGGCATATCGCGACAGCGTATTCAACGAACAAGAACTGAATCAAATTCAGAACATGAATTTTGCAATTCAGATTCAAGAGAAGGAAGAATTGGCATCGTTGGAAAGTGAAAAGCAACAACGCCAACTGAATATTCAATTTGCTTTGATGGCCCTCGGCATTCTTGTTTTCGTTTCGCTTTTTTTATTGCTCAGCAGAAGCATGATTACAAATACACGACTAATTTCATTTTTCGGTGTACTTGCCTTGCTGATTGTGTTCGAGTTTTTGAACTTGTTGCTTCATCCCTTCTTGGAAAAAATCACACATCATTCTCCTGTGTTGATGTTGATCGCACTGGTTTGTTTAGCTGCGCTGCTCATTCCACTTCACTATCGTTTGGAAAAATGGACTACAAAGATTCTTGTAGAGAAAAACAAACAAGTGAGGTTGGCGGCTGCGAAGAGGACGATAGAAAAGTTGGAAGGTCAGTAGTCGAAATATCAACTCCCGAAAAAATCCGTTCTTATCCTTTTGATTGGCTGGCTCGCTACTCAACTCGCTACTCAAAAAAAACGCAAACGTTGGCAGCTTAAAGCAACAACTCGAAATCGCAAAATCGAACACTACAAAAATTCAAACGCTCATCGGGTTGATGAGTTACTATGAACAATTGAAACCCGACAACAGTGTGTTCTATAACCTTCCAACGCAGGCAAGGGGCTATCACAATGTTGGGCATGAGTAATATATACCAGGAAACTATCCGCTTAGATTACAAATGTTTTTCCAGTGCTGGCCTTGTGCGAAATCACTCAGGATAGCGGTGCTAAGTGACTACGGAAGGTTCATAAAAAATGAAAGCCCAATAGCGCATCAAACTACTTTAAGAATCGCTGAACTGGCTTCATGGGATAATGCACTCAAGTTGAGTTTGCATGGCGGTGAAATCATTAGCGGAAAACTGCTTATTGAGTAGGAACGTTTTTGCGGTTCGTCTTCCAACGAATAAATTTTGTCATTTACTTTTGGCCGAACCAACTTTGGCATGAAACATTTCATCCGGCTTCTTTCCCTTCTTTGCGTAACAACGTTGTGTTCGTGCGAAGGCGACCAAACTGTACGTTACAAATTCACGGGACTCGATTTACAGCATATTCATACTTCAAGTGGCCTCACGGAAGTTTTTTCTTCTGACTCCATCCAAAAGGAATTGTACGGACTTCGTTTGAATCTTCACCCTGTGGAGACTTTTCGAAAGGGGAGATACTTCGATCCATATGAAGCACCTGCGCAAAATGAAAATCCGGTGCATTACATCTTCATCACCAGCGATAAGGCAATGGATGTTGATCACACTGAGGGCAGTTTACTCAATGGAAATTTCATCTACTTCCCCGGCAACTACAATTACTGCAGGCCACTGCCCGAAGACAGTACCGCGTTCTACATCACTGCCGATTATCTTCCAAGATATCCTGACAACAATTTTCCGGACTATGCCGATCTTCTTCTGATAAACTATCCCGATTCTTTGGACGAAAGAAAATTCTTTGTGCGAATTGTACTTTATGATGGAACTGAATTTTCTGATTCAACTTCTACGATCAAACTTTATTAATGCGCAAGTTTTTTTCCATACTTCTGATTATGAAAATCGTCAGTACCCTTCATGCGCAAACTGACACAATCCGTTGTCTGCGTGGCGAATTTTACTTTCCCTTTTCGGGTGGTTTTTCATACATCGGCAACTCCTCAAATTCGACCCAGGCTTCGCCCCTTTTGATGAACGAGCGAGACCTGGGCGGATTCTGGCAAGTGGTAAGTTTTCAATTGCACATAAAGAACAATGTGTTTGCCGCGGCATCCTACACCTTGAGCAGTCTTCGTTCCAATAGAGAAAAAGCACTGGGCCAATTGCAGAAAGAAAATCCGAATTACTTCATTCAACAGGAAAGCAAATACCAAGAGGTGGATGGCTGGTCCTATAATGTCCCGTCACTCGACTACTGGAAATTTGGTGTTGGCATGAACTTACACCTGAACAAGGAAAGATACCTTCAACCATGTGCATCATTTTGTACTGGCAGATCAACCTTGCCCAACGGTCTTTATGCGTTCAAAGAATACACTTCCAACCATTTTTTCGTGAATGACTACCAGAGTGGTAAAAGTTCAGCAACAGGTTTTGCCATTGGCCTTGAATACAAAAGATATGCAAAAACAGATGAAGAGGGAATGTTTCGATATGGCATAGTAGGAATCTCACTGGGTTTTACACATCTCGCAACTTCAGGAACCGGCACCATTACTTCCGCGGATGTTTTCTTAAATGAATCCGTTTCAACATTCAGTTTTGAGAAATCATGGAACATCATTTCTGTGGGAGTTCTTGTGGCAGTTAGTGGACGAATAAAAACTGTGAATCACTAGAGCGAATCGCAAGGCCATTGTAGTCCATGTCGACTTCAATCCCACATCAACCTCCACAACCATCACACCTTATCGTGCGTGAATGATGCAACTCGTTTCAACTATTATGTAACTCTCACCCTTAAAGGCTAGCTCAGCTTTGCAGCGTAATAAATCAGTTACAAAATAAAAGAAAGCAAAATGAAAAAGTCTACCCGCACCCCCTTGAGCACCACAGCGAATCAAGAGAAGCACATACTGTATATGAAATCGATTCTAGGACTTGATTCGGAACAATTCACCGGAACACTTTGGGAATGGACGCGCAATGGACAAAAGATCGCAGTCTTAATCGTTGCCTTTCTATCAGGCGCATTCTCATCGTCCGCTCAGTTGCCCGGCATCGGGGAGGTGGTTAAGAATGGTGAAGTGCAGATTGAGTACCTTGATCAGAACCGGGTAGTGCAGTCAGGTACAAACGGTGCCTGGTTTACTCGCACTAGCGAGATTGACGTGGCAATGCTTTACCATGTGGAGATTCATGAGGTTTCTTCTGGCGAGTTGGTGATGTCAGGTTCTTATAGTGATGCATCCCTTACCACCGAAGAGGGATTGTTTAGGTATTTCTTTGCTGTTGGCACTCCGGAATCAGAAGGACATTACCAGAGCGGAATGAAAACAGGTGAGTGGAAACGTTGGGAATTTACCGGAATTGCAAAACTAGACCGCCTGTATCCTGTATCCTGTTCAAGTTATTCCGAGTACGCATCTAAAAATTAAGAGAAACTAATCTGGTATAGTGCCAGCCGACTATATACTTTTTAAATAAGTACACCCCTCATTTAGCGCAGCCGCTCCCTCACATGGGCGGCTGTTGTCATTTCCAGATTTTTTTTTCTCTCAAAATTTGTCAAGCCATTTCCGGAAGGGACAGAAGAAATTCACTATCGCATACCGCCACCCGCCACGCGGAATTTATTTCGTGAAAAGGCGAGGTGATGAAGTAGGTGGTGATGGAATGATTTTTTTTAAGCAACAAGCAATCTACTTTTTCGTGTGGAAGCACCTGCGCTGTTGTGGCGTAGGTCGCTACTGGTTATTCTTTCAGCAACCTGGTGGTTTGCTGACCAATGCGCAACAAATAGATGCCACCCGGCCATGATGAAACATCAATTTGCATCTCACCCGTTTCAGCAACACTTGTAAAAACATTTTGTCCCAGCGCATTCTCTGCTGAAATACCTAACCCGGCACTACCAAGCGGCAAAGCAATTTTTAATGTGGAGTGGAATGGATTCGGGTAAACAAAAAAGGCCGGGTCAATTGATTCTTCAACTGCATTATAAGTAGAAGGGCAAGAAAAGCTCGTGTTAGGGTTGTCATCAACCAAGTCTCCATCTTCGTAAAAGCAGGTGAGGTCTGCTGGGTTCAAAGCTCCTTCGTTGAAAGGACTCAGCAGCCCGTCAGTTGAGCCGATTCCGGAAATCCATTATTCATTGTATGAACCATCTTGAAAGGTGATCACCTTTCGCAACACACCGTTTATGCTGGTCGAGGTCACCGCTTCCACCACTAGTGCTTGTGACTGCATAAGGGTATAAAACGTTACCTCCGATCCAGGTTGTACATCGAAATCGTACAGCATGGATTCGTTTGAGTAGGTCACCATAATAACGTACACTTTTTGACCTGCAACATCCTAGCGCAGCAGCGCTGAATAACTAAAACCAAGGCCCAACCCAAAGTCTGTCCAGCATTTTTTATACAGTATTCCGTTGTACAGGGAATCGCCAGCAATTATTAGGGTTTCGTTCAGGTTGGCAAAACCTGCTACAAATACTTTCCATGTATGTGTTTCGTCAATCATGGGAACGTATTGTCCTTTCATGATGGGCGCACAAACAGATAAGAATACTATGAATACAAATTTCCTCATGGGATAAAAATTTTGGAGGCAACATAAGCTGCCCTGCTTGCCATCTCACTAAGTTTCTCCTCCTACCAGTAATCGGGACTGTGCTCTCTACTTGCCATCACTTTTCAATTTTCCCATCTGGCGCGACCACGCTTTAAAGAGTGACGTGCCTCCAACTTGCAATGGCTTTTGAGACCCTCCTTTTTGCACAATGTCCAAAACGAAAAAGCCCCCTGCTTTCGCAGAGGGCTTTTTCAAAACTATTTACTTAAACCGTTTAGCGGGTTACTACGAGGCGTTCGTTGCGAACATTCTCGCCAGCAATCAGGCTAACGTTGTAAGTACCGGAAGCCAGTGCATTCTCAAAAGTAACCACTGTGTTGAGCGAACCCTCCACTGTGTACTGTTGATTAAACACAAGCTTGCCGAAGCTGTCAGTAATCTTCACAATTACAGTCGCGCTCTCGATACCAGTAAGGTTGATATTCACAAACTCACCGGTGTTCGGGTTCGGATACAATGCAGACTCAACTGATTCTAACCTGTCATTGCCAGCAATCACCTCATCATCGGAACCGCCATCAAACATGGCAGGACCAGCAATGCTCAGGCAACTTACAGGACCATAAACAGAAGGAGCAGTAGCGAAGATCGGACGAACCTTCACATCATAAGTACCGCCCGGAGTCAGGCCAGGAACAGTTGCCAGTGGCAGGAACCTGTTGCTTGATCCACGAAGGTGTACAATAGGAAGTTCAGGGACATCTGTTCGTGTGAAAGTCCATTCCCAGTTCACAGCACCGCAAACAAATGGTTGTGCAGCCACGGTAGAACCCAGAAGGTGCGGGCCATGGTTAGCACAATTGTCAGATGGACGCAGCATAGCCAAAGGTTGTGGAATGATGATCACAGTGCAAGGCTCGTCACCCAGTACTTCAATCGTTTCGTTACCAGCACCGTTGGTCAGGTTCCAATGTGCACTGCCCAATGCAGTATAGGTATCACCCCATGGCAGGTTCGGTACAGTGTTCAGTACGAAGAACGTTCCCGGTGTCGGTGAATTCTGGTACTTGCTGTATGTGATCAGCGTAGTGTTCGAAGTCAGGTACAATGAATATCCGTTTGCTCCCACCCAGTCAAGCTTGAATGTAGCGCAAAGACTATATGGACCTGGACCGTAATCGCAATTGGTATCAGGAATCCACTGAACGCAGATAGCATACATTCCAGAACCTGTTACGGAAATGGTGTAAGTGTCTCCAGCAGTAAGGTTTCCGATATTCAGGATTTCAGTTCCATTTCCACCTACCACGTTTTCGAAATCAACCGAATTCATACCAGCATCAAACAACTCAACCTGTAGGTTTTGACCACTTACATCAGTCACCTGGATGCGAGCACCGGAAGTAACAGCTACAAATGAATACCAAAGGTCAGCCCCAACCGCTTGTGATTCCGGAGAATCAGAAGCAAGAGAAGCATCGTCTGAAATTGAGGTGCAAGTACCCAGCATAGTTACAGCAAGGCCAACAGCACCGGCTGGTACATCGTTAGCAATGCATGGCGGGTAAGTACAAGTGCCATCATCAATGATTGCAGCTGGATCGTAGTTACATGCAGTTACATCAGTACATCCAGTGCAAGAGTAATCGCATGATCCATCATCACAAAGTGCTGTTGGATCGTAGTTGCATGCAGTAACATCAGTACATCCGTCTGGAAGTATGCAAGAGCCATCATCACAAAGTGCTGTTGGATCGTAGTTGCATGCAGTAACATCAGTACATCCGTCTGGAAGCATGCAAGAGCCATCATCACAAAGTGCTGTTGGATCGTAGTTGCATGCAGTAACATCAGTACATCCATCTGGAAGTATGCAAGAGCCATCATCACAAAGTGCTGTTGGATCGTAGTTGCATGCAGTAACATCAGTACATCCGTCTGGAAGTATGCAAGAGCCATCATCACAAAGTGCTGTTGGATCGTAGTTGCATGCAGTAACATCAGTACATCCGTCTGGAAGTATGCAAGAGCCATCATCACAAAGTGCTGTTGGATCGTAGTTGCAGGCAGTAACATCAGTACATCCATCTGGAAGTATGCAAGAGCCATCATCACAAAGTGCTGTTGGATCGTAGTTGCATGCAGTAACATCAGTACATCCGTCTGGAAGTATGCAAGAGCCATCATCACACTGTGCAGCAGCATTGTAGTTACATGCTGTCGGATCAGTGCAACCGTCTTGACCACCTAGGCAGTAAGCGCAGTTTGGATCCGAAGCAGCAGAAGTTGCACAAATGCTATCCCATGCTACATCACAGCAGAATGAGTCTCCGGCACAAACCGATGCAGCACAAGGACCAGCAAGATCAGAATATCCGGCTTGGTCACAAGCATTTACAAGCACACCGTAGTCACAAGAACCATCATTGCAAAGTGCAGTTGGATCATAGTTACACGCTGTTGGGTCATCACAACCGTCAGGCAGAATACAACCACCGCCATCACAACCGGCAAACGGATCAAAGTTGCATGCAATTGGATCAATACATCCTGGGTAAGTGCATGAACCGTCTTCACACTCAGCATATGCATCGTAGTTGCATGCAGTGGCGTCAGTACATCCTGAAGAAACATCAGAACTTAAACAGTATGCACAAGCAGGATTCGTTGAAGCGGCAGTAGCACAGATGCTATCCCACGAAACGTCACAGCAGAAAGAGTCACCAGCACAAACCGATACAGCACATGGGCCGCCAAGGTCAGAATAACCAGCTACATCGCAATCAGGTGTAGCTGCAGAGGCAATGCATGATCCATCATCACAAGTTGCTGCAGCATTGAAATTACATGCACTTGGGTCAGTACAACCAACTACAGCAGTTCCGCCTACGCAGTATGCGCAGTTTAGATCGGATGCCGCTGACATGGCACAAATACTATCCCAAGAAACGTCACAGCAGAATGAGTCACCGGCACAAACCGAAGCAGCACAAGGGCCAGTAAGGTCTGAGTAGCCAAGTACATCACAAGCCTCGTAAGCGCACGAGCCATCATCGCATGTTGCGGCAGGATCGAAGTTACATGCATTAGGATCATTACATCCATCAGGATAGGTGCATGAACCGTCTTCACACTCAGCATATGCATCGTAGTTGCATGCAGTAGGATCGGTACATCCATTATTCACCGCAGAACTTAAACAGTATGCACAGTTTGCATTTGCTGCAGCTGAAATGGCACAAATGCCATCCCATGAAACATCGCAACAGAACGAGTCAAGCGCACAAACAGAGGCAGCACATGGGCCGCCAAGGTCAGAATAACCAGCTACATCGCAATCAGCAGTTGGGGCTGCTGCAATGCAAGAACCGTCATCGCATTGTGCGGCAGCATTGTAGTTACAAGCTGTGGGGTCAGTACAACCAAGAATTGCATTCAGGCAGTATGCGCAGTTTGCATCTGTTGCAGCTTCGTTGGCACAAATGCTGTCCCATGCATTCGTGCAGCAGAATGAGTCATAGGAACAAACGGAAGTAGCACATGGGCCGCTAAGGTCTGCATAACCGACTTCATTGCAACCACCGGAAGTGTAAAGGCAAGAGCCATCATCACATAGTGCAGCAGCATCGTAGTTACAAGCGGCAGGGTCATTACATCCGTCAGGAAGAATACATGAGCCGTCATCGGCACAAGCAGCAGGATTATAGTTGCAAGCATTAATATCAGTACAACCAAGTGTACCAAGTGGTGTCAGGCAATAAGCGCAGTTTGGATCTGCCGCAGCTTCACTCGCACAAATGCTATCCCATGCGGTGTTACAGCAGAATGGATCAACAGCACAAACGGAAGCCGCGCATGGATCTAAAAGGTTGTTGTTTGGATATAAAGCAGCGTCACAGAATCCGGGTTGTGGCGCTGGGTAAAGACATGAACCATCATCAATTGTGGCGAGTGGATCAAAGTTACACGCCACCGGGTTCGTACATCCGGGAACACCTGCACAAGCTGCAGGTTCCGGGAATACAAGGCCCAAACAGTTACCATCTATTTCTGAAATAGTGCCCACTAAACCAGGGGGGGCTTGCTGGGTGTGCACATAAATCATCTGGTTAGTACCCAGAGCTTCATCAAAAATTGCAATGTTCAGCCAATATTCCAGTGTTCCGGTTGGAACGGTAACTTGAGCAATCAGGATACGGTTGTCAACACCAGAAGGGAAACCATAGCATGACCCATCATTCGGGATAAACCAGGCACCGTCTTCCATTGTTAAATCCGGTCCAAGCGGTGATACAGCGAATGTACCAGGGATTTCATTGGGCGGATTAGAAATATTGAAAATGGTTCCGGTGGGTGAACATTGAGGACAAGGGTCAGTAGGTGTATCCACTGCCCGAAACGTTACATAAGAGTCAAACGGCATTGAAGGAACAAATCCCCAGAAACCGCAGTTGTTATCCGTACCTAGTGACCCGGAAAACGAACTGTTATAAATAGCACTTCCCGCATTACTCGAGTGGATGCGCAAGTGGTGAATAGGCGAAGGAGTGGTAGAGCCGAATACCGCTGAAATACGGTCAGTCGGGTCTTCAAGGCGGGCATAAATACGGTAAGTGGTGTATCCGGCAGGCAGATCACCAATTGGAACAACTGAGGTAGCGACCACTTCATTGATCACATCCACCAGTTGTGCATTCATTGGGTTTGTTGTCCAGAGACAACAGACCGCTGAAAAGAACAATAGTAGTTTCTTCATAGCGAGTTAATTATATTATGTTAATGGTTGATTTACTTTTTTGGATGGTTGGTTTAGCAGGAAAAAGAGCCACGCCACCTGGCGTGGCTCTTTGTTCTTGCCTAAAAAATTTACATCTAACAGAATGTTCCGAATGCAGACATGAATATGAGCAGGTCACTTACGTTCACTACACCATTTCCGTCAAGGTCAGCAGGACAATTGTCCACGCATTCGCATGAACCATCATCAATACCTGCAGCCGGATCATAGTTCGGGGCATCAGGATAAGTACAACCAAGACAAGAAGTGTATTCGCATAATGAGCAGTCGCTAAGACCAGCAGCAGGATCGAAGTTGCAAGCAAATGGCTCCTGACAACCAGGAGTACAGTTGCTGCCACCGTCAGAGAAGTTAGTACCGGAATTTGGGGCACCACCACTTATGAAGCCACCATCAATACCCAGTATCTGCCATCCGATTTCACTTGGGAATGTTCCGTTGTTTGTTATTGCAAAAGTGAAACAACCTGTAGGCAAACAAAGGGAAATTGGATCACCGGAATTTCCTGCAAGCAAAGTTCCGCTGTAAAGAACAGTACCATCGCTGGCATCGCTGATTGCATAAGTACCACCGTTCCAGCCGTCATCAAAGGCGTCTGTAAGAATGAGGGTAGCGCAATTCTGGAAGCAGCATGAGCCATCATCACAACCTGCGTTGACATTGTAGTTACATGCACCTGGAGTCGTACAACCCTGGATGCTGGCAGAAATGTTTACTGAACTGTTAGGACCAGGTGCGTTTGTTCCTGTAGCTACAGTAACACCATTCACGATGAACTGGTAAGTAGCACCGTTCCAACTGTCGAACTGATCGAACATGTTGAAGGTGTTAGTACATGGGTCATCAAGACAAACGATGCCGTTGAAAGGTGCACCACCGGTGTAACCGTTAATCTCCCATGAAATTTCAGATGGGAAGGTTCCACTGGTAATAATAAGTGTAGCGCAATCGCCAAAGCAGCATGAGCCATCATCGAATGCAGCACCAGCATCAAAGTTGCAGGCTGTATTATTAGTACAACCGCAGGTTCCGCCTAAGCTGAACTCAACGTTACCTGAAGGAGCACCACCGGAAGCAATAATACCGTTGTCATCACTCAGGTTCCAGGAGATTTCACTTCCAAATGTACCAGAAGTTACTACCAATGTATAGCAACCATCCTGAAGACAGAACAGGTCGAAGGCTGATTCGCAACCTACGAAGTTATCCTGATCAACTACATAGTCACCGCTATCGCAGTCACCACTCTGTACAATTGCTCCATTACTGTCAGTGATAGTATAAGTAGCACCGTTCCATCCGTCACCGAATGAGTCAAACATGTTGAACTGAAGAGCAGTGCCTAGACCAACGCATGTACATGTGAAGAAATCGCAGGAACCATTATCCACGTTAGCAAGCGGATTATAGTTGCAAGCCACTGGATTAGTACAGCCAGGCAGAACACAAACACAGGTAAGTTCGATGTCGAATGCGCCATCAAAACCTTCGCTGGTTACATACACATAATACTGTTCACCAGGTAACCCGATGAACTCGATAGATGCATCGTCCTGATCGAAGAAACCGCAAGAAATAAAGTCAGCACTTTCCTGAGCGGCACAAGCTGTAAATGCACCGCAAGTACCTTCCAGAAGATCCATTTGTGAATCAATTGCGGCACCGCAGGTAGAAACAGTATAGAGTGTACCGAGAGGACCACAAATAGATTGTGGTATTTCATACCATACACCATTCGGAGCGGTACAACCAGCACCTACGCAATAAGCACAAGCTGGATTTATTGCAGCGGCATTGGCACAGATACCATCCCAGAAAACGTTACAGCAGAATGAGTCTGCGGAACAAACTGAAGCAGCACATGCATCACCGAAGTTGTTATTGGTGTAGCCAGACTGCGCACAGTCGCAACCCACACCCGGGGATGGACATGTTCCAGGAAAGTCAGTATTGGTAGAACCACCGGTAGTCTGGTCAATCAATGTAGCGTTGCAAGCCAACAGGGTAGCATCAACACAAAGATCGTTGCCAGGTACAAAAGCGCACGAGGCGTATTCGCAGGATCCGTCTTCAATGTTCGTACAAGGATCGAACACATTACAAGCGTTCGGGTCAGTACAACCAAGGTAACCCAGGGTAGTAGTAAATTCGAAATCACCACAGTTAACCGGGTCAGTTGTGTAAGCCAGGAAGTAGAAATCATTACAAGCTGTCAATGTGTAGAATGCTGAAATATCTCCACCGCAAGCCTGAGTAACGATAGGACAGCAAGCAATTGCTTCTGCATCCGTTACGCCACCGCTGCCATCAAGGTCTTCATAAACAGTCATACCAATGTTGGCACCGCCTATGTTTTCAATGAAGAAGTCGAAAGTGTCAGCAAGACCGCACACACCGTCACAAGCGTTCATGTAGAACCATACACCGTAACCAGTTTGGAAACCAAGACAAACTGAGTTGTCGGGGTTTACACAGCAAAGGTTTCCGCTGAAAGTAAGACCGCTGATCTGGAGCAATGCGCCACTTTGGTCATCGTTAGGTTGCGGAGGGAAGGCTGAACAATCAGTACAGGTAATATCAAGATTAAAGGTACCGTTGCCTATGCCACCGAATGGGTGAACAAGAATGTAATAGTTAGTACCAGCCACTGAAAGGAAGCTGAGTGATGACTGGAGTCCGCATGAATCATCATTGGAGCCAATGCAAACCAGTGCACCGCAAGTTCCTGTGTACACATTAATCATAGTGTCAGAAGCTGAACCGCAAGTGGCCAGTGTAACCTGGTCTCCAGTACCTACAATGTGGTACCAAACACCATTGCCTGGAGCTTCGCATGAACCATTGATAGTCACTTCACCTGCATCGTTGTTCGCATTCAGGAAAGTACCGGCAACAGAATCTCCGCAAATCACGTCAACTGCGTCAGCGCAATCATCGTTAGCAGGAGGACAAACACATGAACCATTGTCCACGGTAGCAAATGAGTTGTAGTTGTTACAGTCAGGGTCAGTACATCCTGGAATAGTACAAACTGCACCACCGAACGAGAATCCGAAATTGGTAACAGGAGCACCACCGCTGATGAGAACAACACCATTCTGGTCGCTGATATCCCATGAAACTTCCGAAGGGAAAGATCCACCGGTTACTGACATGAAGTAACAACCGGCAGGCAAACAAACCAAGTTGAAGCCAAAGCTGCTGCCATCACCAAATGTGGCGGTGTTCAAAGAACCTGATGACCAAATTCCACCAAATTCATCGGCAAGGATGTAAGTGGCACCATTCCATCCGTCACCCAAAGAATCGAACATGTTGATGACAACTAACTGCTGTCCGCCTGGACAGTACACACAGGTACCATCATCCACGGTAGCAGTTGGATCGTAATTCGTAGCAAATGTATCAGTACATCCTGGGATACAAGTGAATCCACCAACAGCGAAGTAAAGATCAGTGGTGGGTGCACCACCGCTAATAGGACCACCATCGGCACCCGTTAGTGTCCATCCAATTTCAGATGGGAAACTTCCTGCTGTTACGTCCAATTTGTAACATCCAGCAGCCAAACCACACAGGTCAGCTGTTCCGCCTGATCCGGCAAAAGTTCCAGTTGCCACAACCACTGCTGAAGGCATAGCAGTGATGGTGTACGTTGCAGCGTTCCATCCGTCACCGAAGGAATCAGTTCCTGTGAACGTAGCACAGCCCGAAAAACAACATGAGCCATCATCGTCAGTGGCAGCGCCATCGAAATTGCAAGCGCTTGCATTCGTACAACCGCAAACATTCAATGGGCTGCTTATGCTAAAGTTATAAATACCTGTTAATGTGCTAAAGCCACCCACACGTATGTAATAAGTTGTACCGGCAGTTCCGGCCCATGCAAACTGGCTTTGCAGGCCACAGGCATCATCGTTAGAACCTACACAAGCAAATGCACCGCAGCTGCCTGTATAAACACTTACCCATGAGTCGTAAACTGTACCCACACAGAAAGTAATTGTGTAAGTAGTAGTGCTTGGAGCGGTAAAAGTGTACCAATGCTGACCACCAGTACCGACAGTACATACTCCGGCACCGGAAGTTCCGGTATCATTGGCAACACCTACTGTACTTCCGGTGTAGGAAATACATACAGAAGCAGAAAGGGCAGTTGCGCAAGTTGCTTGCGCCATTACTCCTGCACCCCAACAGACTGCAACAGCAGTGAGGCAAGCAGAAGCAAACTTAATAAACGTTTTTTTCATTTGAATTGGTTTTGGTTAATACTACTTTAATTTGATTTGAATTTTGGGTTTCCCCTTTATCTATGGGCCCATCCGCTTTCGCATCAGGAGGCATATTCAAAAACAAAATGCCTGACAGTTGTCATAACAGACAACACCATCAGGCGTCCAATGAACTCAGCAAATCGCAACAACAACAACAACAACAACACATAAATTGAATAAAATCAGTAAACGTTGAACTAATAGCTTTGGTGGTCTTGGTTATCTAAACCTTGTTCGTTTTAGTCCGGCCAAAGTAGAGTAACCCAGTTGGTGCGACCAAAAATATTTTCAACTATTTTGTAAGTTGTTGATTTTCATTGAAAAATCAGGTCCGAAATTTTTCTTCAGGCATCACTTTTCATGTTGGCTTTTTCATTTCCACATCTCATTGTGCCAGCTATTTTCAAATTCCGTGATCCACATTCCGCGAAATTCACCAAGCGTTTTCACCAGGTTGTTGAACACGCGTGTTTGCGGACCCACGGTGCCGGCCTTGCGCAACGCCCAAAATGAATGAATGGCGCTTTCATGGATTTGATCGCCTACATAGTATAGTGTAGTGATGCGGTCAAAGAAATCAACTCCAAGTAATGCTCCCATACGTTTCAGCAGATGGACCGAATCATCAATGGAACATCCGGAGGCTTTTACTTCAGCTTCGCTGGAGGCAACCACCACAAAGCGATTATGAAAAACAGCAGAAGCTGCTTTCATCTTTGATCCGTGTGCTGACCACTGTGCAATAAATGTTTCAACTTCTTTAGTGATGAGTGAAGACTCTTCAGGAGTAAGCCACCGGCTGGACTGGTAAATCCAGACGCGTGCATCATCAGGTAATTCTTCAAGGGTGGTTTTTGTTTCCATCGGGTATGCGGGATGAAAGAAGGTGGCCAAAATAAAGTATCACTGCAGGTATCATGGATTGAAGTACACCTGCAATTTTTCTTGCCACGGGATAAGTGCTTCCCAATGAATCAGTGAAATGTCCGAAGATGTAAAAAATTATGGAGGCAGAGAAAAGCACAACATAGGCCGGCAAAAGGAGTTTTCGAACCGGAGATGCGGGAATTGCAATTTGGAGCAATCGAAAATTGATGATCATGAAGACAGCGATAAAAAAAAAGGTATTGATCCATTTCAACTTGTTCAGCCCCCCAATAGAAAAATTTTCAAGTGCCTGTATTCTTGAGTGACTGAAATAATAATCATAAGGCACCTCTATGTCGAGAGAAGAAATTTGTTGCCTGCGATCTTGCAGTGAGAGTTGATCATACTGAGTGATGCGTTGCGCCATATCCAGTTGATAGTTGATGTTCACTTTAACCATTTCCTGAACGAAACCGATCACAAGGCCGGCACCTATCCATATCGCAAGTCTTGCTTTTTTTTTCATTCCCTGATTTTTTTTCGGGGTAATGAAAATTTTCTCACCCACACATACCAAAGGCAAAACACAAAGGCATAAACAAGAATGGTGAAAGTGTAATCATGATTGAAGTCGAGCCACTCCGGCTTATACCAGAACAACCAGGCAAGAGTGGCAACGCGAAGAGAATTGATAATGTGAAGGGCAGCAATACCCGCAGGTATGAACCACAACTTATGTTTCCATGCACCTGGAAATGCAACGATGAAAAAAGTAAAGAGGGCAAAAAGAACAATACCATCGCAGGGTGCTCCAATCACTATTCCGACTGAGCCTTCTATGCCTACCTGGTTTCTGAAAACCGGATCACCGAATTCGGCAACATCAAACCCTAAGGTTCGTAATTGAAACTCTGCCAGGCTTACAAGAGAATGAGCAACGTATTTATCCAAATTGGTTTTTGGATGCAGGTAAAATTCATAAAGAAAATACCAGCCAATAAAGAGTGAAGCGAGGAGAACAACGAACCGGACAGCAGGCTGCGGTGCACTGGGTTTAGGCTCCAATTTTTTTCCGTCTCGAATCCATAACTTTTTTTCCTCCGTAAATCAACCCTGCTGCCAGCAACCAGGTGATGCCACCATCAATGGGGCAAACGGGACCAAAAGGAGGGCCGCATGGGGGACCACCACCCGCAGGTGGATCGGGTTGTGCGCAGAAAAGAAGCGGTAAAATCAGGAAGGCTAGAAGAGATAACAAGCGCAAAATTTTGATCATCGGGATGTTGTTTGATAGAATTGAATGAGGGCAAATGTAAAAGAAACTTGTCGCACCCAATTTGAAACAAAGTTGCTCTTTGCCTTCGCTGTACAACAATCCGGTGCATGGAATCACAGGCTTCTATATTTGCGCCCCTTTGCCCCGTAATGGCCGATCAAAAAACCAACTTCGTTGATGCGGAAGACCTCAGGCCGATACTTAAATTCATTGGCAAGAACTGGTTTTTGCTCATCATTCTTCCTACTATCGCTGTACTCATAGCGCTGTTTGTAACGTACAGGATGCCGAACATTTTCGCGGCCAAGGCTGAAATTCTGCTCAAGTCATCGGAAACTTATGACTACCAAAGCCAGATTTATTCCAACCTGGGTTACTACTCGCTGCTTGCCGATGTAACCAACCAGAAACGTGTGCTCCAGTCCTACGACCTGATTAAGAAAACGCTCGGCAAACTCGACTTCAACACTTCTTACTACATAGTGGGAAGAGTGAAAACGGAGCAGCAACTTCAGCTAAGGGTGATTGATGTGGAATGCACCTGGCTCAATGATGAACTCTACAATGTTCCATTCAGTGTAAAAATTCTTGATTCCAAGAACTACAAACTTATTTACAACATTGGCAACCGGCAGGTAACCCGCGCCTGCATGTTCGATAGCCTGGTGGCCGATGACAACCTCGAACTTGTAATCAGAAATCTAAAGGTGGACGAGACCAGTGTTTCGGCCATCCAGGATGCTAATTTTTTGTTCAAGGTTCATCGTGATGAGGCGATGGTAAAAAAATTCAAACAAAGCCTTTCGGTGGAAAACGTAGAGTACACCAGCATACTCACTTTGGTGTGCAGGGACGAACTTGCTGAACGCGCCAAACAATTTCTGGACACACTGGCCAGCGTTTACATTGACTACACATTGGAGGCACAGATCAATGTGAATGAAAACACAGAAGTTTACATTGACAAACAACTGGAGGAAATCACTCACATCATTGATTCGCTGGAGCGGCAGATTGAAAGCTTTAAGGACACACGAAAAATTCTTGACCTCAGCAAAGAACAACAGGCGGCATTTGAAAACCTGAACCGGGTGGAGATTGAAAGGAGCAGGCTTGAACTGCGGAGGGATGCAATTTCATCCCTCGAAATTTTTCTCCAGGACGAAGAAGACCAGGCTGCACTTCCACCTATGAATTACATAGAGGGAGAAGACCTCACGCTGCACGATCAAGTTACAGAGTTGTACAACCGCAACATTGAACGCACCATTCGTTTGATTGATGTCAATCCGAAATCTGCCGAGATTGCAAAACTCGATTCGCTTATTCGCAGTATCCGTTACGGAATTTTCAGGTACACCCGTGATACTAAAGTGGCCATCAACTCGCGCATAAAAGACCTGGGAAAACAAGTGTCAGTGCTTGAACTTAAGTTGGCCGGTATTCCCAAATTTGAAAGAGACTTGTTGGGCATTGACCGCAAGCTTAAAGTGAACGAAGCCCTGTACACTTTCCTGCTGGAGAAAAAAGCGAACACGGTGATAGCGCGTGCTGCTATTATTCCGCAAACCAGTGTGATCGAATCAGCGCGTTCCACCGGTGTGGTGGGGCCTAATAAAAAGAGAGCATTTTACCTGGCTATGGGTGGCGGAGTTTTTCTCGCCCTCATCATCGGTTTCGTACGATTGATATTCTTCGAGCGGATAGAAAATACACGCGAACTAAAAGCACTCACCAAACTGCCAGTGCTGGGCGGCATACCCAACTATGCCGAATCGGACACCAATCCACTTGCCATTATTCACAGCCCGCGTTCCAACATTTCTGAATCGTTTCGCAGCATACGAACCAATCTCCAGTACATGCTAAAAGACGACAGTCCTAAAGTCATCCTGGTTACATCACTGCATGCGGGTGAGGGAAAAACATTTACATCGGCCAATCTTGCTGCGGTGTTCGCACGTGCAGGAAAAAAAGTATTGCTGGTGGATTTCGACTTGCACAAACCCAAAGTGCATAAAACATTCGGTCTCGAAAATATTTCCGGAGTTTCGTCCTACCTTATTGGGAGAACACACTTCAGCGACTCCATTATCAGTTCGCAAATTGAAAACCTTGACATCATAACAGCAGGTCCTGTTCCGCCCAATGCATCGGAATTGATACTGAGCGAAAAGGTGGATCAGCTTCTTGCCGAAGTTAAAAATCACTACTCATTTATTATTGTGGATACCCCTCCGCTGATGCTCATCAGCGATTCACTTGTGCTGCTTTCCAAAGTGGACACCGGCATTTTTGTACTCAATACAGAAAAAGCTACTAAGCAGGGAGTGCGCTACCTCGAAGAAGTGTTGCATCAGAACAACCTGAAAAATAATGGCCTGCTGATGAACAACATCAAGATGCAGCGCTGGAAATACTACTATGGCAAGTATGCATATCGTTATGGTTATGGCTACGGCTATGGATATGGCTATGGCTACGGTGGCTATGGTTATGGCCAGGGATATTACGAGGATGACCAGGACAAGAAGAAACCCAAACGCAGAAAACGCAAAGTGAACGGAAACGGATCTTCTACTTAGTGACACGCACCTGCATCAAAATTCCGGCAACATGGTATCACTCATTATCACTACCTACAACTACGATCAATACGTGGAGCGCGCCATACGCAGCGCCATGGATCAGTCAATATCCAAAGATCAGTTTGAAATAATAGTGGTGGACGATGCCTCCAGTGACAACACCCGAGAAGTGCTGGCGAATTATCATGAAGATTGCAGGATATTTATCCTGGAAGAAAACATTGGGTTGGCGGCTGCCCGAAATTTTGGGATAAAAAAAGCGAAAGGACAGTTCATTGTTTTTCTAGATGCCGATGATTATCTCCATCGTGACATGCTGAGCGTAGAGCGCCTATTTCTTGAAATGAACAATGACCTTGATGCAGTGTCCACCGATTATTTTTTAGTGGATGAAAAAGGAAAACACCTCCGGCATGTGGATGCTGTTTCAACTCCCATTGCCTGCGGCATCATGTTCCGCAAAGACTATCTTTTTCATATCGGGCTTTACGATGAAAGTTTTCGTGCCCGCGAGGAAGAAGACCTGCGTATCCGCTTCCTGAAACACTTCAAGGTTTACAACCTGTGCATTCCACTTTACCGCTACCGTATGCACAATGATAACCTGACCAAGAAGATGGAGCAGATGAATTTTTACGCTTCGAAGCTCGAAGAAAAACACAAGACGGAAGAATGATTTTCGACAGAAGTACTGCCGTCAACCGCATCATCCTGTTGTGTGGGTGCGGTCGCAGCGGAACTACCATCCTGGGGAAACTTATCGGCTCGATGGAAAACGTGGAATATTTTTTCGAACCTGCCTTCCTCCACAAATTCATTTACAGTCTCGATGATATTCCCGCTGAACAATGGAAACAAATTTTCAGTTGGTATGCCTACGATGATTTATTGCTGGGTGCTGTGGCCGGAAGAAACCTGAACTGGAACGAGAACGATGATAGCTGTGTATTGAAATTTAAGAGCGATGATGTGAAACAACGACTCACCAAAACACACCGTAAACTTGAACTTGACGCAATTTCACAAACCCACCGGCTTGCCTTGAAAATTCCTGATTTACTTTTTAGAGTACCTGCTATACGTTCCCTATTTCCCGGAATAAAATCCATTGCCATGCACCGCAATGCCGAAGAAAATATTCTTTCCATCCACCGCAAGCAATGGTTCAGCAACGAAAACCTAAGACCCCAAAGCCCGATGCCGCAAATTGCATTTCGCGTGGTTGAAAATTTTCGAGTCCCCCGATGGGTACACGATAATGAAATTGATTTTTGGCGAACATGCAGCGAAGTGGATCGCGCAGGATTTTATTATGCCAAATCCAATGAATTTCTTTTTGAAAACCGCGAACACTTTTTCGTTCTTCACTACAACAAGTGGATTGAAAATGCTACATCTTTCACCGAAAATATTTGCTCACATCTTGGAACGGTGGCAGGAGAAAAAACTGCGGACCTGGTTGCTTCCATTGTACCGCAAAGCACCGAGAGCGGAACTATTCTGCATGAATTAAGTGCGCCCGTTCTCGAACAGGTTGAACAGGTGAGTTCAAAATTCTCAACTCTTTTTCCCGCATGAACCTGTGCATTATACAGGCCCGCATGGGTTCAACTCGCATGCCCGGAAAAGTGCTGCGCGATGCAAACGGGAAAACCATTTTGCAGAACATTGTGGATCGCATCAGCCCGGCAAAACTTGTAGATGAAATGGTAGTTGCCACCAGCAACAATCCAGAAGACAATGCCATCGAAAAATTCTGCGCAGAAAATAAAATCCGTTGCTCACGCGGCAGCGATTGGGATGTGCTCGATCGTTTTTATCAAACCGCAATTTCATTTTCACCGGCACCTGAAAACATCATCCGCATTTGTTGCGACAATCCACTCCATGGCCATCGTGAAGTGGATTTTGTGATAGGCGAATTCCTGAAACTCGGTGTAGATTATTTTTCTAACTCGAACCATGAACCTCATTTTCTTGAAGATGGTTTCGACACCGAAGTCTTTTCATTCCGTGCATTGGAGTATGCGTGGCGTGAAGCAAAAATGCTGAGCGAGCGCGAACACGTAACACCCTTCATCAAGCAATGTGGAAAATTTAAATGCGGGTGGAGAAAAGCAAATGCACTTTACCATTTCAAACTTTCTGTGGACACTGAAAATGATTTCCTCGTGTCACAAATCATCTTTAAGGAACTGGGCAACGATACGGATTTTGGGATTACCGAGGTTGTAGATTTGATTCTGAAAAAGCCAGAGTTACTAGAGTTCAACAAGGAGAGTATAATTAATGAAGGCTACCGGAAATCGCTGAGGGAGGACCGAAGAGTAAATTGAATTTATGAAAACTATTTCATTACCCAAGATCACCCACTTCGCAAAGAGCGATGAATACCGAAGAGTGATTCATTCGCTCATTCCCGGTGGTGCACACACCTACTCGAAAGGTGACGACCAGTTTCCTGCCAACTCGCCTGCAGCCATCACGCATGGCAAAGGCGCTTATTGTTGGGATGTGGATGGAAATAAATACCTCGATACCTTGATGGGCCTTACTGCCGTTTCGCTTGGTCATGCTTATGAACCCGTTCTTAAACGTGTGCATGACGAACTGGAACGCGGTGTGAATTTTTCCCGTCCATCAGTAATTGAAAGAGAGATGGCTGAAAAATTTCTTTCGCTTGTTCCGCAACATGACATGATCAAGTTTGCCAAAAACGGAAGTGTGTGTACCACTGCGGCTGTAAAACTTGCGCGCGCTGCCACAGGCCGCACTCTTGTTGCCCGCCCTATTGAACATCCATTCTACTCTTATGATGATTGGTTTATAGGAAGCACCGCATGTGACTTTGGCATTCCTGACCAGTTCAAGAAACTGACGGTGATGTACAAACAGGATTCGCTGGAGGATTTGGAAAGATTGTTTAATGAATATCCGAATCAAATTGCTTGTGTGATAAGTGAACCTGAGAAATGGATTGCGCTTCAACCCGATCATTGTCAAAAAGCAATTGATCTTGCACACCAACACGGAGCACTTTGGATCATGGACGAAATGATAACGGGTTTCAAAACTGATTTTCCCGGCTCAATAAAAAAATTCAACGCTCAACCGGATATGGCCACCTGGGGCAAAGGCATCGCAAACGGATTTTCGTTTTGTGCACTTACCGGCAAAAAAGAAATAATGCAACTGGGTGGAATTGATCGTGAGGGCACACCAAAAGTTTTTCTTGTAAGCACCACCCATGGTGGCGAAACACACGCTATAGCTGCCGGTCTTGCAACCATCGGGGTTTTTGAAAATGAAAATGTGATTGAACACAATCATTCCATTGGAGATTACTTCATAAAGGGAGTGAATGAAATCGTTGCTCGAAGAAAACTTTCAGACATCATTCAACTGAACGGGTTCAACTGGTCAGTGGGTCTCCTCATCAAAAACAAAAACGGTGAAGCCGACATGGGTTTGCGCACCGTGTTTATGCAGGAGATGATTGCAAGAGGAATTCTTTACCAGGGAATTTTGTCGCCCTGTTTTTCACACACCAAAGAAGATATGGACTGGATGCTCGCTGCCTTTGATGAAAGTGTTGCAGTGCTGGAACTTGCACTTGAAGATGGATTTGAAAAACACTTAATTGGAAAACAAATTATCAAACCCGTTTTCCGCAAGTTCAACTGAACCTTGAGCAATAGTGCATAGCGTCCCGGCAACAATTTTTTTTCGTCCCTTTTATTCTCCTGAACCCGACACTACTTTGCTGAACCTGTCCTTCAGCCGTAACACACGTTTTTCCATTAGTTCATAACTGGCATAGCCCACTGCGGTAGTAATTAGGAGTATGATGATCCCATAAACAAAAGGCTCCCATACAGCAGTCATTTCCCAACTCACCAGGGCAAACCATACATAAATTATTAGTTGGTGATAGAGGTACATGCCATAAGTGTAGCGCCCCAATTTGGCCAGGAGCGGAACGGAAGACGCTTGAACCAATGGTCGTTGGTAAACAGTTTGCTCGAGGATCAGCACTAAATAACAGAAGCTGATAGTCACCTCCAGCACAATGCGACTTCCACCTGCCATGGCTTCTATCTCCGGTGAAAAAAAAACCACCAGGAACACTATTGCATAATTGAGCGCGAAATGCCATCGTCTGAAAATGGATTGTATCTTATCCTTGAAGCGGTGGGCAAGGAATGCGGTAAACGCCCCCAGTGCAATGAAGTAAAAACTCGACAGCGAATGGAAGAAATAAAAACGGTCGTACATCTTTATGAACTTCAGTGCTAGGCATACTAACACAAGAGCAAGTACAGCAGCGGCAAATTTTTTATTCGTGAAAAAAAACAACAAGGGCCACAGCAGGTAAAATTGCTCCTCGATGGCCAGCGACCATGTCACGCGAAGGGCATCATTGGCCACACCCTGCAGCCCCAACATTGTCATGTGCATCACATCGTAGTTTCCGCAAAAAAGAAAGTACATCCACAACTTTTCCACCGGGCGTTCAGGCAACCCGAACGTGGCCGGACTGATAAGCGCCAAGCACATCCCCAGCCCTATAACCAGGAAAAACACAGGCCAGACGCGCAAAATCCTGCGCACATAAAAATTAGGAATGGAGAACCGGCCGGTCTTGTGCCGCTCTTCTATCATGAGGTAGGTAATTAAAAATCCACTGAGCATGTAGAAGAATATGAGCGCCATTTCGCCATAGCTAATGCCGCGCACTATGCGGCTTACTACAAACGATTCCTCCTGAAGATAGAACCAGTACCAGCCGAAAGTGTGCTGAAAAATTGCACATATACAGGCTACGGAGCGCAAGGCATCAAGGTTGGGGAAGTGGAGGCGCGACTTCAAGAAGGTTTAATTATTACAGGGCAAGAGTAATTCATCCAGGCTAATGCCACGCTGTATTCAAGAGGGAACAAGTGTGATCAAATCGAAATGCTTTCCCGGTACAAAAATTTTGGCACTGCTGGATTCCATGTAACCTTGCACAATAAAATTTCAGTCCATGTCCTTGCTTCGAACCACTGATCCGTTTCAAATTGATTTTAAAAAGAAATTCGATCTCACGGGAAAAGTAATTGTAATTTCCGGAGCGTGCGGACTCATTGGTAAAGCATTTTGTGAAGCCGTTGCACAATTTGGTGCGCAGGTTGTTTGTGCAGATATAGCAATTGCAAAGCCGTCAGAGTTTGCCGCGCAACTTGAGCAACGCCATGAAAGAAAAATGCTGGGCATTGCAGTTAATGTGGCCATTAAAGATGAAGTGATAAAACTCCGCGATGCAGTGCTCAAAGAATTTGGAAAAGTGGACGGCCTGGTGTGCGCACATCAAAACAAATCGCATTTAAAATTTGAACCTTTCGAAGAAGTTTCGGAAGAAAATTGGGATACGGTGGTGGAGATTAATCTCAAGGGAACGTTTCTGCTTTGCCAGGTCATTGGTTCGCACATGGCAGCAGCAGGCAAAGGCTCTATCGTAAACATTCCGTCCACTTATTCTGTGGTTGCACCCAACCAAAATTTATACAAGGGAACTACTCTTGGTTGCCCCGCTGCTTACAGCGCCAGCAAAGGTGCCATTGATGCTTTATCGCGCTATCTCGCTTCCAATTGGGCGGCAAAAAATGTAAGGGTGAACATGATTACACCTCACGGAGTATGGAACAATCACGAAGAGCAATTCGAAAAAAACTTCGCCAGTTTTTCACCAATGCAGCGCCTCAGCTACAATCACGAAGTGGCTTCAGCACTTGTTTATTTATTGAGTGATGCTTCGAGCTATGTGACCGGTGACAATATGCTGGTGGAAGGAGGCTGGACGGTGTGGTAATAAAGTTTTTGTTAGTTCATGTTTCATAATCTCATGAGGATTTAAGCAGTGCCCTATGTTCAGGTTTCTGGTTTCAAGTTTCTGGATGGCAATGCGCATTACAAGCGAACCCCTACGAACCATGAACCCAACTACTATGATCTATGAACCATGAAACATCGCCCAGAAAACTGAAAGAATGATCCGGAAAATTTTAGGCCATTCGGTGTTGTACTTCTTCGCCACTTACGTTACAATGGTGGCGAATATTTTTATCCTGCCCATTATCATCCCTTACATGACGCTGGATGATTATGCAATCTATGGTCTAACTTTCAGCTACGTAAGTCTGCTCTCCGCTTTTGCCGATCTCGGATTGATAAATCTTTTTGAAAACAGTTTTTTCAAGGAACGCACCACCTATAAAAATACCTGGGGAAAGTTTATGGGCTTCCTGCTGGTGTGGCGAATTTTTTACGCGTTGTGTTGCGGGGTATTGTTGTACTTCCTGTTTCGCAACCAGGTGGGCGACAACATTTTTTACATGCTTGCCCTTGTCACTATTCCACTTGCGTTTTTCGACTTTACGAAAGGAATAGGAATGCGCCATTGCCAGTTGGCAAACAAACACAAATTGGTTTACATCTCCATGCTCATCAGTGGTGGACTTGTCGTGAGCACATCCTTCATCAGCATTTACTTTTTCCGTCTGGGATATCTCGGATTGTTCCTGTCTGCATTCGTTGCAAAATCATTTGAATACTTCTACTACGGCTATCATCTGCGCTTCAGGAATAACATCAGGGCTTCGTTCGATTTTACATGGACCTACATCAGGCAAAAACTCAAAATCGTTTTGCCCATCATCCCGAAGAAATATTCCAACAACATCATAAACAGTTCTGACCGCGCTATTCTGGATTACTCGCGAGCGCACAACGGTGTGGTTTCACTTGGCGATATTGGTTTGTACAACGTGGCTTTTAGTTTCGGCAGCTACTTCGGCAATTTCCAGGGAGCAGTTACCACTGTAGTCACTCCCATTCTTTTCGGATTGATTGCCGATAAGAAAAAAGAAAACGCATTGCTGCTGCGCAGCATCATCATGTTGTGGTTTGCTTTCAGTATTTATTGTGCGTTGTGGGTGTGCCTCTGGATAAAAGAGGTGGTAATGTTCCTCTATCCCAATCCTGATTTTACCAATGCCTATACCATAGCACCACTTCTTGTTATGGGCTGGTGTTATCGGCCTATGTACGTGGCCACGGTATCCAGAGCCATCTTCCATGAAAAGACAGTTCCGGTGTTGAGAATTTTTTTAATAGCTGCCGCTGTGAGCATTGGTTCCAACCTTATCCTTATTCCCTGGCTTGGAATAAAAGGCGCCATGATTTCATCCTTTGCTTCTTCCATTGTACTGGGATTTGCAGGGTTTTTTATCGCCTCGGTGAAAAAGCACATTGACAGTAACTACCGTCCTCTGTTGCTTGCCGCGCTACTGGTGGCTGCTTCGATTGCGGGATTTTTTCTACCCGATACTCCCCTGATGTGGAAAATTGTAATTGCGATTACACTTGTGGTTGTCGCCCTGGCGTGGTATCGTTTCTATGGCAGAAATCTGATTGCAGCAGTGAATAGCATTACGCCTGCACGTGTGCAAATGGAAGAAGAAGAAGTGTAGAAAGATTTCGAAAAAAGCTTTACTTCTGAAATCAAAAAAATTTTGCGTTGGTTTGAAGTTCAACATTCATCACTACCGCAAGTAGGGATAAAAATTTTTCACTCATCACAAGCAGGCTAAATTCTCACTTCGCCAAAAGTTTGAAACCCCTCCCATGTATGTTTATGATTTCGACTGTGGGATCGAGTCTCAGGTGTTTGCGCAACTTGGCCACATACACATCCATGCTTCGCCCATTGAAATAGTTGTCGTCACCCCAAATAGATTTAAGTGCAAAGCCGCGTTCCATCACTCCGTTTTTAAACTTGCAAAGGAGGTAGAGCAATTCGTTCTCTTTTGTAGTTAGCTTAATCTCGGTTTTTCCTTCGGTAAGTTTTTGGGTGTTGTAATCGAAATGGTAATTACCTATTTCGTATTCCAGTGCATCGTCTCCAGTTTCCGGCAGGGCTGATGTTCTTCGCAATATGGCATTCATGCGCACCAGCAGTTCTTCCATGCTGAACGGTTTGGTCATGTAATCATCGGCCCCTACTTTGAATCCTTCCAGAGTGTCTTCCTTCATGCTTTTGGCGGTGAGGAAAAGAATGGGAGTGTGTTTGTCGTCCTGCCTTATTTCTTCGGCCACGGTAAAGCCGTCCTTCACTGGCATCATCACGTCAAGAATCACAAAGTCGTGAGCATTCCTGCGGAAAAGTTTCAGCCCCTCAAGGCCATCAGTGGCCAGTTCGGTTTCGAATCCTTTAGCATCGAGGAATTCGCGCAGAAGAGTACCGAGGTTGGGATCATCCTCGCAGAGCAATACTTTAATTTTCTTTTTCATGTTTTCTTGGGATTTGTATAGTGAATGTGCTTCCTTTTTTCAATTCGCTTTCCAGTGCAACGCTGCCACCGTGCTTTTCCGCAACGCCTTTAACATAACTGAGGCCAAGGCCGAAGCCTTTTACATTGTGCACGTTGCCGGTAGGTACGCGGTAGAGCTTGTCAAAAACTTTCGGCTGGTTTTCTTTTGAGATACCGATGCCGTTGTCGGTGAATTCAATTACAATGTTCATCCCCGAGTCGCGGGTCGAAATTTCTACCATCGGTTTTTCACCTGAGTATTTAATGGCGTTGTCAATGAGGTTGTACACCACGTTAGTGAGGTGGAGCGCATCGCCCTCTACCATGGGATCGCCTGCATCAAGTTTAGTAATAATGCTTCCCTGACGCTGCTTAACCAGTATGGCCACATTGCGGATAACGGTCCTGATTATATCGTGCATGTTCAGTTTGTCAATGCGAAGATTCATATCCCCCTGCTCGAAGATTGCTGTGCGAAGTACGTTCTCGACCAGCACACCCAGCCGCTTGTTTTCCTCGCTTATCATCCTGACGTAATTCTCCACTGAATTTTGACTAGAACGCATGTCCGGATCGTTGAGCGCTTCGCACGCCAGCGAAATGGTGGAGATGGGAGTTTTCAGTTCGTGAGTCATGTTGTTGATGAAATCATTTTTTACATCACTCAGTTTTTTCTGGCGGTAAATGATCCTGATGGAAAACGAAAACAGGAACATAATAAACAGCAACAGCACCACAGAAACTAAAACCATCATCCACATGGAGGTGAGGAGGTATCGTTGCTGGTGTGGAAACCACAAATGGAGGTAAGCGGGGTCGGCCAATGGGTCGTTGGGAAACAGCTGAGTAGCATGGCCATCAAGCAGGTTTTTCTGGTTGGCCAAATCTGCATCGGCAAGTATTTCCGGTTTTTTCAGGCGGTTGAAAACTGCGAAATGAAACCCGGCCTTTACCCCTTCGTTGGCAAGAAAAGAACGGAGAAGAGAATCAAGTAGAACGGTGTCCACACGTTCGGTCACCGAGCGGTAGATGTCGAGTTCCATTGCTCCAGTCATGATGTCGTCAAGAAATCCTGATTGTTCAAGAATTTCGCTTTGCTGCAAGCCGCTCTCACCCCATTGCTGAAAAAAAATGGAGTCTTTGCCCATCTGGATATTTCCGGACTTGAGCGTATCAAGCTGATCATCGTGAGAGGAAATAACAACGGAACTGTCCTGAACTGATGAGATGGAAATGCTGGGGCTTCCGCTTTGCCTTTCCATCCTGGCCATCATCTCAAATTCTTCCAGTTCTATGGCAGTAATGTTCATTGCCTTCTGCACACTATTGGAAAATTCCTGTTGCCGCAATTCGAATGAATTATTTACCCAATACACTTGTATAGCAATGAGGCCAAGCACGGCAACTGTGCTCACTATAATAAGTACACGTAAATATCTCTCGTTCATTGAACTCTGCTACAGAAATTCTCTATCCCAAACTCCCGCTCCTATCTCTCATCTCATGTCTCCTATCTCACATCTTCTTTCGGCCAAAGAACCGCAAGAGTTGAGTTGTTAAAAAATTGGTTAACGTTTTTTGACCATGCTTAACCCTTGTTTAACGGTGACGTGGAGTTCACACAAATAGTTTTGGCCGCAGTTAATCCCAACAAAAAAGCGTTCAAACGTGAACGATGCTTCTCATGATTATTTAGGTTTAAAAAGTCTTCTCCGCAGGATACTGCGCACAGGACATTACAGGTTTTAAGTTGGATTAACCCGAAACAACTTGAAAGGCCCTTCTTGAAACGGAAGGGTTTTTCAATTGTGATAGTTAAGAATGATGGGCAACCAAAAACATCATCACAAAAAAAGCGGGCACTTTGCCCGCTTCTTCATTCTAACTATTGAATTTTCGTGAACTCTACCCAAGTTTCTATTTCGAAAATTCCCGCCTTGCCTTGTTTAATTGTTCGATGCGTATTGAGGATA
>Ga0163153_10000193_pt1 | contig 106578 bp, 106 predicted proteins | sample OliLakLV19MP6IB1_FD_148629 | JGI IMG/M metagenome (GOLD analysis project Ga0163153, IMG submission 148629) | Freshwater microbial mat bacterial communities from Lake Vanda, McMurdo Dry Valleys, Antarctica - Oligotrophic Lake LV.19.MP6.IB-1 | ecosystem: Environmental > Aquatic > Freshwater >...
TTGTCGCGGGGGGGGGGGATTTTTTTAAAATTGAATGGGCGGAAAACGGGGCGAGGGCTATTCATGAATTATACTCCATTCAGGCAGTTTTAGTCGAAAAGCTTTTTACGGAACTAAGTATCAATACGGCCTCAAACACCGCTATAAGACCTAGCGTATAGACAAAATCGCCGACAAACATATTCCGCAGGAAGGGGATCCCGAGTTCATATGCATACAAGAGCCCCGCTATGCTTTTTTCATACCACGGCGAGAATAGCCATACCGCACCGTTCGTGATAAGAAAGAAGAGGATAGAAGAGCTTGCAAGGGATATACCTGCCACACCAAAGCCTTTTTTCTTTTTGCAAAAAGATACAAGCGCCCATCCTAGCGCGAAAGAAATATAAACGCTGGCCATTATTTTCCAATCATAAAAACCGATAAACGCATCGGAAATGATAAGCGCAGCCATCGGAATAATCAGCGAGAGAAGACGATTACCGAGGTAGAGGCTAGAGATAAGCGCTATCGCCGTGAGAGCCGTTGCATTTGGCGCGTGAGGTATGAATCGTGTAGCCATTCCGAGCACTACGAGCCCGACCGTTATTGAAATAAGAAGTGCGCGATTCATATTATTGTTCTGATTTCTTAAAAGACCATTCAACCTGATCACCGTTTGATAATGTGTATTTATCCGCACCGATCTGAGGCATAACGTAGTTTACTGTGTACTGCCAGTATTTGTCGTCAGTGCCGTTATGAAGTTTTCCGATCCCTTCTATCAGTACGCCAAGTCCTGAATATTCTTTCGTTTCTAGTGAAAGGTTTGGGTCGATTGTATTGAGTCTTTGCATGAGGGATAGAAGGGTTTCGTCGGATTGCGCAGTAATGATTTTTGACTCATATATCTCGTCAACAGATAGCGTTACTGAAATTTCAACATTCTGCGTATTCTGCTGGATCGGCGCAGGATTGCTAGACGGAGGCGAGAAAATAATAGTGCCACCTACAACTAGCACGAGAGCCACTGAGATTCCAACTAGGTAATATTTTTTCATATCGTTTTTCATTGTTAATTATTGATAAGACGGAGCGTCTTCATGTACATTTTCGTATGCGACGGTAAGGCGGGCAAGAGCATACAGAAGGCTTGAGAGACGATTAAGGTAAGCACGAGTCATGGCCGATACAGGCCGTGTTTTGTGAGATCGCAGTACACTACGCTCTGCGCGACGAGAAACTGCGCGAGCATAATCAAGCCAAGCTGATAGTTTGATCTCGCCCGGAATAATGAAAGAATGTCGAGGCGGTATAAGCTGTTCAATAGAATCAATTACACGCTCTATGTTTTTTATGTGGTCATCTTGAAGAGATTTATCTGACCCTGCGATTTCAGCTTGAATGATAAACAGATTCTCCTGGATATTTTTTATTTCTTTGGCTGTATCGATTTCCTCTGCACGTTGTTTTTTTGCATAACTGCGACACAGTCCGAGTAAACAGTTAAGTTCATCGAGGGTGCCGAGTGCTTCATAGCAATCGCTGTCCTTTTCAAAGCGTTCTTTCGTTCCGACAAGACCGGATGTGCCACTGTCTCCTTTGCGAGTGTACAACATAGTTATGCGGGAGTTGTTTCCACTTTTATTTCGACCATGTCTATATCGCATACTCCGCCGACACATGCCAGTTCTTTTTTTTGTTCAGTCTCGTCAGTGTGTTCGTAAGTGGTGAGCTTTGAGTAATCAATATTAGGAAATGTGCTCGCCATGTGGATGTACTGCTCTTTCGATATTGTTTCGTACGGCGCAAGACGGTACACGTGGTCAAATCGAGGCAGGAATGAAAGACCGCCGATGATATCCCAATTTTTCTGTATCCAATCCACCACAGCTATCCACTCGTCTTCGCCGACGGAGATAGTCGCCGAAGGATTATGCTCGGTGTAGTTGAGCTTTACTGTTTTCCAGTATTCGAGTTGTTCGATTGCCGAGAAATCATCCTTGAATCTTGCACTGTCTGGAGATTCGATAGGAAATTCAATCACATACGTAGTCGCAGTTTCGTCACTTTGTCCGACTTCTGGATAATACGGCACTCCCTGATCCTTGAGCATCTTAAAGAGCGAGTCGGTCGCTGAAATCCGCACGCGCCGAATGTAATATTTTGCATGCCGAGGATGGATGCCTGACGAGCAGTTGAACGTTTGTGAAACTGTTCCAGACGGCTTAACGGCAGTGACCGACATAGATGGATTGATACCGAAACGCTCTGCGTATACCGCATTTGTTTTGACAGCCATATCGCGCATCGCGCGAAGTACCTCGGGTTGTCGTACCGCTTCGCTGTCCCATTGGCCGGTTACAGAGACGCCAAGAAGCGACTCCTTTTTGCAATGTTCTGCCCATTCTGGAGAAATATAATTAAAATTTGTTAGGGTTGCCTGATAGGTCCCAAGAAGGGCGGCCAATCGGGCTTTGCGGGTAAGACTCTCGAGAGTGTCATTAGGTCGTGCGATAACTTCAGAGAGATTGCAGAATTGCTTTGATTGGAGAATAATTTCGCCACACGGATTGGTGCCAATAGAGCCTATTGTAACGCCGTTCTCGTCTATAAAACCAACACTTTTAAAGTAGTCTGCTCGTCGCGCTGGCATTGTGTTCGCAAGAGCGCCCCGATTGAATATGCCACGCTCACCAGAGCCGCTTTTCATAAGGGCGACCCACTCTTCCATAAGCTCGGTATTGGACGGACGTGCTTCGTAAACCGCCGAATTATTCGCCACCATGCGATGGGGTTCGGTAAGATAGAATTGTCCTTTTTTCGCATCGCGCAGTTCTGCATCGTCAAGATCAGAAAGACTGATCATCGCTGTGCGACGCACACCACCGGAAACCACACACTCACCGATCTTGCAGATAATATCGTGTGCATCTACGGAACGGAGTCTTCGCCCTTGTCGTCGCAAGATTTTTTCACGAGTAAAATTAAGAAGCGATCGAAGCGGTTCGGGACCAGATGCCTTTCCTCCCATTACCTTGAGTCGCGCACCGGCCGGACGCACACGCGAGTAATCGAACTCAACATCGTTTCCTTCGTACCATGTTTTGAGGCCAAGCTTCAAGGCATCACACCATCCTTCTTTTGAGTCTGCGACTTGATGGATAGGAAGTTTTTTATTTTTTTGCTTCTGTATTTGTGGTAGCTGTTCTATATTTGCGCTTTCCACAGCAAATCCCACGCCACATCCCTGCATGGAGAGGTACATTATTTCTGCAAAATCATCGAGCTTGGTAGGCGCGGTAAATGTACAGTTATATGCACAAGTGTTGCATCGTTGTGCGGGAGCTCCGGCAAACTGCATGAGTCGCATCGACGGCATAATCTCTTGGCGCAAAATCGCCTCGCGTACTTCCTCGTATTCTGATGCGTTCAGTTTGTCGTCCAGATTCTCCCGCATGAAAGAAGCGTAACGATCCACAGTTTCTATCCATGTTTCGCGCCGGTTCTCGCTTTCAATCCAGCGGGCATAGGTTCGTAGGTATACAAATTCGCCGAGTGGATTATTCTTAAAATATTTTTTGCTTTCTTCAGCAAGTACACGAACTCGCTCGGGCACTTCGCCATGCTCAGCGCGCTCGCGCGACCGTTCAGCTCGGTAGAGAATGTATGTTTTTGCGGTAACAGAAAATCCGGCATGCATAAGTTCGGTCTCAACAGCATCCTGCACACCTTCTACCGTCGGCATATATGATTCATCCGCTTTTTTCTTTGTCTCCAAATTCTTGTACACAAGAGAAGCAATCGCATCGGGCGATTTTTCGTCGCCTTCTCCGGTTGCTTTCATCGCCTTTCCTACGGCAACGGCTATTTTTTTAATGTCAAAATTTACGGTCGAGCCGTTGCGCTTGATGATAGTTGTTAACAGTGGCGATTTCTTGTGTACCATATGAAAAATATGTTATATTGATAAGTGTCAATATATTTTATCATATAGATGATTATCTATGAATAGTAAAAATGTGGGGATAAAAACCCCTAAAATAAAAAAGGCAGAGAAGACCTATAAAAGACCGGTATGGGTCACGAGTGGCGAGGAAGAGCTCTGCCCTGAGTGCTTTAAAGTGGTTGGAGACAGGAACCGCTATAAGTTAGTATGTACTTTGGGCAAAAAACTGGAGGGTATGAATGTGACGGATCTCACAAAAACGCTAAAACTCAAACAACCCACAGTGACACACCACCTCAATATTCTTCGCTCAGTCGAGGCTGTGTCGAGCACCGAACATGGGCGAGAACGTATTTATAAGCTTAACAGGGATGCTCACTGCTTTGAGGAGTGTAAGATCCCTTTTTAATTAAATATGATGTTACTTCTTTCATATACGTGGGTCTACATTGTACAGGCGATTGGTCTTTTTATTGCGTTTATTTTTGCCGCCTTTTTTATATATCTCGCACTTCAACACATCAAGTGGAAATGGGTGCGCATTGCGGCCGTAGTCGTTTTTGTAGCGGTATCGATAGTGTTTTATGTACCAAACGGACTACCGCGAGGATTTGAATACCCTCTTGGTCTTACAACCTACGGTCCCGGAGAGGGCCCCGTGCTTCCGTTTGGAAATGTTTTGAGTTTATTTAAGAATTTCAGTAAGTTTGAGCGCGTGGATAATATTGCACGCGATCCAAATGACGTACCTCCGCCGATTACTCGCACCGAATCCGAAGTTGTTAAAGTCTCACTTACCGCCAAGGAAGTAATTTCTGAAATGGCTCCGGGTGTGCTGGTGAACTACTGGACATTTGACGGACAAGTACCGGGACCCATGGTTCGTGTGCGCGAGGGAGATACTGTTGAATTGTCGCTCAAGAACGACATCACCAGTTTGCACCATCACAATATTGACCTCCATGCCGTGACTGGTCCAGGTGGTGGTGCGGTCTCTACCATGGTCGCCCCCGGAGAGACAAAAACAGTTACATTCAAAGCGCTTCACGCTGGCCTGTTTGTTTATCACTGCGCGACATCAAATGTAGCGAACCACATGACACACGGAATGTACGGTCTTATTCTTGTTGAACCAAAAGAAGGTTTGTCAAAAGTGGATCATGAATACTATGTCATGCAGGGCGAGTATTACGCAACCGGCGGAATGGGACGCAAAGGACTGCAGCTTTTTGACGTGCAAGCAATGCTGGACGGAAATCCAACCTATATATTCTTCAACGGAAAAGTAAAGGGGCTCGGAGATTCTATGCAGGCCAAGACGGGAGAGACGGTTCGTATGTATGTTGGAAACGGAGGCGTCAATCTGGTCTCCTCATTCCATGTTATCGGAGAGGTGTTCAGCAAGGTTTTCCCGGAAGCTTCACTTTCGACGGAACCGCACAAAGATGTACAAACCACTTTAGTTCCTGCTGGAGGCGCAACAGTAGTTGAGTTCGACCTAAATGTTCCCGGCAATTATGTTCTTGTTGATCATGCTCTCGCCAGAATGGAAAAAGGTGCGTGGGGCATATTAAAAGTCTCCGGTGAGGAGAACAAGGAAATATACGACGGAGAATTAATTTCCGGACACGGTCACTAAAGGGAGCCCCGCCCGCGATCCCTTTTGTCCTTCGCGGGCGGGATTGTGCGCGCACTGGGTGGGAGGGGCAAGCACATACGGCTTTGCGCCTTCGGACATTTCCGCTAGGGCGTCCACGCCCTTGGATGAGCGCCGCCGTAATTTTGCAATACAGAAATCCGAAGCGGAAGCGATACCACACAACGCAGATATGAAAACGAGGAAGGGGGTTGTGCGAGCCGGTTGGGTGAGCCCTGTTCCGCTCTGCGGAATGCGTAGCGAAGCGGAGCACGAACCGAGGCGAAGCTGGGGGGAGGATTCCTTCCTCCCCCCAAACAGCATGGCGCCCGAGCACCCGCCCAGCAGGGCGGGAGTGCGAGGAGAAGCGCCAAACCTAGACATCTAGGCGCGAGTAGCCCTAGCGGAAATGTCCGAAGGCGGATGCCGAGGATGGACTCCAAGGCGTTGGACGATACCACTACGGAAATATCGAAGGCACCACTTGCATTTGATTCCGACTACTTCTTCCTTAGAAGAAGCCCGACCGAGCCCCGTTTTCCGCCCATTCAATTTTAAAAAAATCCCCCCCCCGCGAAAAAGAAAAAGCATGGAAAGGCGGAAACGGGGCGAGGGCGGAGCGCCGAGTCCGCGAGGCGCTGGTCGGATTAGAGTCACCACGCAATCGGGGCGTACGCATTAGTACAAAACCACCACGCACGCGGAGCGTGCGATTAGCTCTCGAAAAAAGTTCGCGCAAAGGATATGATTAGATCATAAAAATAACCGGCACAGACATCAAAACACGCAGTTTGCTACAATACACCCATGCACTACCTCCACACGATGGTGCGTATAAAGAACCTTGAAGATGGCCTAGATTTCTGGTGTACGAAGCTCGGTCTAAAAGAATTTTCGCGACGCGAGGATGAGAAAGGCCGGTATACCAATGTCTTCCTACGCGCGCCAGGCGATTCACCGACCGACAAGCATAAGGCGCCACTCCTCGAACTCACCTACAACTGGGACCCTGAAGACTACGCCGGCGGGCGTAATTTCGGTCATTTGTGCTACGCGGTCGAGAATATCTACGAGTACTGCGCAAAGCTCCAGAGTCTCGGCGTCACTATCAATCGACCCCCACGCGACGGCCGTATGGCCTTTATTAAGTCCCCGGACGGCATTTCCATCGAGCTTTTACAGATCGGCGATGCGCTTCCCCTCCAAGAACCTTGGAGTAACATGCCGAATACCGGCACCTGGTAATATGACAAAAATACTGACACTCATCCTCATTCTAATCATCGCACTCGCGGGTCTCGCTTTCTGGTATGACAACGCCGAAGCGCCTATCCAAGAACCGCGCGACGAGCGGATTATGGATATCGAGTCGTACGTCCGTCAGAACATCTCCCAACTCTCCCCCGAGCCGGCAGTTCTCGGAGGAACCTTCTATGTCACCGACATTCAAACTGATGGAGATAGCGGCACGGTTTCCTATGAAGACGGTCACATCGCGCTTGTCGCTGATTTCACCTACCTCATCGATAAATACGGCATTACGATTTCGTCGTTTGAAGTGCGCCCGCAGCAGTGATAGCCTGCACGCATGGACGAATCTCTTGCCTTCCTGCGCCGCCATAAGCACTTCAAGCCGCTCATAAAATTGCACGGCGCCCCCAAGCTGCGCCGTGGCCGCAACGCATTCCAGGCGCTTGCTCGCGCGATTATCTACCAACAGATTTCCACCGCAGCCGCGCTCTCGGTGTATCGAAAATTCGTCGCGCTCTTCGGTATCGAATTACCAGCTACGCTTGATTGGGAAAAACCGGTGGCTCGTAAATTTCCCACTCCCGAAGAAGTCCTCTCGATACCCGACGCCAAACTACGTTCCGCAGGGCTTTCCTCGCAAAAGGTCGCCTACATTAAAGACCTCGCGCTGAAATTCAGCGACGGCACGATCGAACACAAACGACTCGCCCGAATGGAGAGCGACGAAATCGTCACGCACCTGACGCAAGTAAAAGGCATCGGCGTCTGGACGGTGCACATGTTCCTCATATTCACCCTGAACCGCCCCGACATCCTGCCGGTCGGAGATCTCGGTATCCGAAAGGGGTTCCAGATCCTGTATGGCCTTCGCGAGCTTCCAACCCCCACCAAAATGGAGAAATTGGCCGTAGAATGGCGCCCGCACGCTTCGGTTGCGAGCTGGTATTTGTGGCGGGTGGCTGATGGAGTGAAATAATTTCTGCTAAGCGACTTTACGCTGCGCAGCCGTATTGCCGAATTCGTGTACGATCTTACGCGAAGCGCGCTCAATGTCCTCATCTGCAATCTTTACGCCGCCCTCTGCATCATATTCAACTGGTAACAACACTGTTGCTTTTTGTATCTCTTTATCGCGCATGGAAACATCCATCGTGACAATTTGTCCACTTTTCTCGAAAAAGGCGTCAACGCCATGATAGAAATCAAGCGGGGTCCCCACGGCAGAATAAAATCCTATTTGATGCGGGTGCAAGCGACACAGTTCCGCGACGCGTTTTCGAAGTTTTGTTATGGCATCGGATTTCCGAGTCGGTTGTTCAAGTGATTTCACATACGCGACCGCATCATCAAATTTCATGTAATTTCCCGTATTTTTCAAGTCGCGAATTTTGGGCGCACCCAAGACGGCCATTTCCAGATCTTTACCGGCTTGGATCCCGACGCGCTTTTCTGCCTTATCAAGCCCCATGAAAGTAGTATACCCCACCCTCACGTGCGATCTTATACAAGAAACTGGACAGCCAATCATTAATATGGTATACAACTGTAAGTCAGAAACAATGCAACTCCGAGGAGCGCATGCAACCCATAGATCGCGAAGTTAAAGAATTGAGGCGTTCCCACGGCGAAAATGCCGTACGCGCCTACAACGAGATCGCTGCCCTCTTTATGAGTGGCGAAAACAACTCGACCGCGTTCATGAGAGCGCTGCATCCCTTCTTTGAGAAATACGGACTTGAAGCAGTCTGTGCGGCAATTCGCCTGCACGCCAAACAGTTGTTCGAGATCGATGCTCTCGTCGGATTGAATATGATTCGGGTACCGCCGCATCGGCCTCCGCGGCCGGAAAGTCGTGTTCTACGTCTCGTGAGAAGTTCAAACAAATAATAGAGGGCCGCCACTTTTACTGGCGGCTCTTTTGTTTATATTTACGGCAAGCTCTCGCAGGCCTCCCCATCCTTGTTGTTATCGAGCTTATGAATGTCGTTGTCGGCGCCGCCGCACTGATCGAAGACGGATTGTGCTTCGGCGTGGGTGGAGAAATCGGAGCAATTGTATTTGTTGGATGAGCAGGTATAGGAGCCGCTCGTGGCAGGAGGTGGCGACTCTTCCGGCTCGGGTTCTTGCGCTGGCTCTGGTTCGGCTTTTTTCGCTTGTTCCGTAGCTGCTGATGGCTCGGACGGCGCAACAACGGGCACGGGTTCTGACGCCGGTTTCGGTACTGTTACTGATTTCGGCGTAGTCGCCGCCCCTTTCACCTCTGGCTTCGGACACGCATTCGGCGCCCACAATCCCTTCCCCGCTGCCTTCGCGCTCGCTTCGGCAGCCTTGAATTCTTTCTGATACTTGTATGCGCTGTCGTAGGTGTACTCGTACGCATATCCCTCCTTTACCATGTATTCGTTGACGTGGAGGCCATCACTGAATACATACGCAAGCATGCGACGATATTTATCTCGTTCGCCTTCGCCCGCGTCGATTTCGATAGAGACTTCTTTACCCGTGAGCAATGATTTGAGTTTTTCCGACGACTCCTTTCCAAAGCACTGTACGGCGACACGGGTATCTACAGTCTCCGGCGTGTCGATGCCGATAAGGCGGACAGTCTCGGTCTTACCATTCATTGAGATCGCGATAGTGTCGCCATCGATGACTTTCATCACCGCGTACGTCTCGCGTGTAGGGAGATCTGCCGACTCCTCCGAGGTCGTCGCTTCATCCCATTCCCCTGCTTCGATTTGCGTCTCGCTCGCGCTTGCCGCGGCTGTCTGTGTCTCGCCACCACCGAATTTCATCCCGAACGTGAATGCGCCGCCAAGGAGCGCAACGAAAATGAGTCCTCCGATAAGGTGCGAAACCTTCACGGTCATGAGCGGATTGTAGCGCTACGAATCACGTGGGAAAGAATCGGCGGTGGATATCTTTGGACGTATCCCTTGGCGACATATTAGACAGACCATCTGCAGCACGGCGGTGCGAAGCCTAGGAGATTTGTCCAGCCAGAAAAATCTCCGCGGTCTGGAGGATATGTTTCCAAGGGATACTCCCTGATATCTATGGCACCATCGCTGCCAGCGCCGCAAGCGTCGGCTCGGCGAAAAATACCCAATCGGCCGCGATGAAAAGCATGGACATCGTCGCGAGCAGATATCCGACTTTACGTGCATGTCGCACATGATGCCATTTCATCTCAAGTTCCATATCGAAAAATAGTGCGGCAAGCAAAATGAGGCCGATTACGTAGTACGCCACGCGCAACATCTCCTTGGGCTGCACGATGAGCTTCTGCCACCATGAGATTTCGTCGGCATTCAAAATCGTCGTCTCACCGAGAGTCGCACCGCTCGTCGGCGTTGCAGCCGAAGGGCGAAGTTTGACTGCGGTTGCAGCAGGTGCAGCAGTGCTTCGTGAACTCAATTCTTTCGACGACGGACGGCCGAACATCTGCACGGCGAAAATCGCCGGCCTACCGTTGTACGAGCCGGAGGCGGTTGCGATGCCGATTTCGGTATAGCGATCATTCAAAACATTCTCGCGATGCGTGGGCGACGCCATCCACGCTTTCTGCACATCGGCACTTTCCGAAAAATTTACTGCCAGATTCTCACCTGCGTACGCATAATCGTATTGAATCTCGCGGAACCAATGCCACGAATCGTGCCCTTCAGGCGTCTTATGAGCGAAATACCCTTTCAACGCCATGTCATCCGCTTTCGCTTGCGCTGCAGCCACCAGTTTCGGGTTCACCTGCAAAGCAGCGAGCGCGTTTTTCTCGCGATCTTCGTTGGCAAGTTCGACGAGAACCGCGGCGATGACTGCCGCAAATTGCTGCGAACCGGCCTCTTTAATATAGCGGTCGAGCAATCCCGCACCTGCGAAGAGGCAGATGACGAGTACACCAGCACCAAGGAACGCTCCTTCGGTGAGAAATTTCGGCCGCCACCCGAAGACGCCGAGGTCAATCCCGGCACGCTTTTTCTTCGTACGCCTCATCCTTCTAGTATCGCACAATTACGTATGCGTATGCGGCGATTTCCACTAGAACCAGATGAAAAATGAGATGACTTTCCGGAAGAAATGCGGCATCGTATCGGTGAAGAAGTTTTGCTTTTTAGCCTCAGTTTCGATATGCACCTCCACGTCGCTCGCTTCATCGGCTTCAGCCGTCGGCTCCGCTGAATCCGCATGCGCTTCTACCTTTACATAGACGGGCGCTCCTGCCGGAATGTCTTCGATATGTTCCTCCTTGGTCGTCTCGCCATTCACCGTCTTTTCCACCTTCACTTCAACCGTGCCGCCACTACCGTCTGCATTGATGATTGTCTGTGTGTGCGACGAGACGCTACTGTCGCCCGTCGTAACCCTCTCGCCGCTTCGCGCGGTTTGTCCGCCGGTCGAGGCCGATGAGTGAGTTTCGACGACGGTGCCATTGCCGGCTTTCGCCATCTCTACGATTTCCTCGGCCGACAAGGCATACGTGGCGAGAGGTATCGCAAGGAACGCCAGCACGCCTATGGCGCCGAGGTATGTACCTCGTTCGAACCTTCCGCAACTGATAGAAGAGCGTGTTGACATACAGTGATAGATGTTACTTACATGCGTCTGGTTACTTCGTGTTCGCACGAGGCACATACCTCGGCGCCCACTGCAATTGAATGCTTAGATCTCAAACGCCTCGACAAACGGCGCGAAGAGAATCCACGATGCGAAACCTTTCAGCTGTTGGCGCAGGAGCGCCGATGTAGATGCAGGCAAGTCGTGCGAAGCATCCGTCTTGAAGAATTGCGGTGCAGCGAAGCTCGGCATCTGAAGGAGGCTCGGCGGAACGAGGCCGGTGTTCCCCTGCTTTACGACACTCTCCTGTTCGTTCTTACTTTTCGATTTGAAGGCTTCGATCTCAGCATTCTGCGCGTCGGAGAGACTGAAGTCGAGGTCGGCGCACACCATGCTATTCACCTTCTTCTGAGTCGTATAGTACACGTTTGCGGTCGGCTGCGAGATACCCCACGGCGCAAGCACGTCAGCAGCATGCTTCGATTGGAAGCGCTTCACGGCTGCCTGGGTCGCGGGCGAGTAGATACCGCTTACTTGCAAGTCTTCGCCTTCGTACGCATTGAGGAACGACTGCAACGAACGGACCTGATCCTTGTCATTCATTCTCCACGGGCGGATGTATTCGGTAAGGAGCGGTGTGCAGGACTTTGCTGCCACTTCCGATACGCCCACTTCCACGACATCGCTTGCAGTGAATTTGCCAAACGAGCTGCCCGACGAGCGTCGGCCGGTAAGGACCGCGTCGTTCGTGTAATATCCTGCCGCTACATCACCCTCGAATTCGATTGTGTACGTGATCTTCACTTCTTCGTTCTGCTTCACATCATCGAGCTTCCACATCTGCTTGCCGATGACCGAACCGTCCGGACCTTTCATAGTGTCGATGACTGCGACATCGTTGGCATCGCCGCCATTATTAGTGACGACAATCGTGTATTCGACGCTCGCGGGAGACATCGCCTGCTCGACGGATGCGGTCTTGGTGATCGTCATCTCCGGCTCCGAATGATTCCAGTAGACGCTGGATCCGCCGCCATCGCCGCCAAGAACATGCTGTTCGATGAGTTCGCCAAGCACATCGTCTTCACCCGGCTTCACACCGAAGACAAGATCGCCGTCCCAATCGCCTGAAATCGCGAAGTCGGCGAAAATCCAGTCTTGGCCGATCATCGTGATATTGACGAGGTTGAGGATCTGCGCGAAAGCGTTCGCGTCGCCCGTCTTGATGCGCGCGATAAGGCCTTCCGCTTCGTTGTTGCCGCTCACCGCTTCGGCGATGGCCGTGTTGAGGATTTTCGCGTAGTTCACCACCTCAAGCTCGAGACCAGTGACTGGATCGCGCTCAGCGCCTCCTGCACCGCAGATGACGTGGCCGAATGCCGCCGGTTCATGATGGAAGCGATTCGGCAGCTGGACGATATCTCCCCGCCATTCGCCGCCGACGGAGACGATGAAGCAGATCGGTGCACCGAGATGATTTACGAAGTTCACGTCTTTCGCGGTCGCATGTGCGTCGCCGGTATCGATGGTTGATTCGTCGGTTCCGATAGCCGTGTTCGCACCTGTTTCAGCTGTCGAGGATGCTACGTCGATGATTTCAGCTGTCGAAGATGCGGTGATATCGCTGCGCGCGCCGATGCGTGCACCGGTCGAAAGCGTGTCGAAGAATGCGCCGTCCGGAAGGAGGATGTCACCGTCGAGGTCGCCCTGATTCGCCATGAAGAGAAGGAGGTAGCGCGAGTCGACCATGGTGAGGTTACCGACGTTTACGATGCCGGACATCGCGTCGGTGTCGCCGGTCGAGATCACACAGGTACCGTCGGAGCTTTCGCAGTCGTTAGTGCCGGACTGCGAGCGTGAAATAGCCACATTCTCGACTTCAGCGACATTTTCGTCATAGACTTCCAAGACGACACCGTCGATGCCATCGCAGCTAATGAGCGAGCATACGCCGTCGTGAGCGAGTGCGCGGAAGGCATCAACGAAACGCTGCGTGAAATTGAGTTCCTCCCCGACAGGATTCTTGAAGAAGTGGATTGCACCTGTCGAATTCACGATGGCCACGTTGAAGAGCGCGAAAATCCAGCTGAATGCGCTGGCCATGCCAGTCTCGATGATTCCGGTGTCTGCGTCGACGATCGTGTTTTCGCCGGTCTCGGCGGTCGAGGTTGCGGTCGTGGTAGCGCCGAGAACATTTTCGATTTCAAGCTCGGTCTCTTCGTCCTCTTCGGTGCCAAGAGGCAGCGTTGCGTCGGTCGTGTTGGAGCTGCCGCCACCAGTCGATGACGAACTTGCGTCGCCCGTCGAGATGATCGTGGGATTGCCGTCCGGTACGGTGCCGTCGGCATTGCCACCGTCGCCCCCCGTGCCGCCGCTGCCGCCGTCGCCACCGGTCGCGTCCGTCTCTGCCTCACCGCTGCCCGTCGCTTCGGATTCGCCTTCAACCGCCCCGCCAGTTCCGCCTTCGCCGCCAGTGCCACCATCTGAATTCGCGCCAGTACCCGTGCCGCCGTCACCACCGCTACCACCCGTGCCACCAGTCGCATCTGCGCCTGCGTCAGATTGGTCATCAGTCTCCGAGGTCGCACCCGCATCGCCGCCCGTTGCGCCCGCGCCGCCATCTCCCGCTGTCCCATTACCAGTCGCATCGCCGCCGGTGCCGCCCGTACCACCGTCGCCGCCGGTCGCATCAGCCTCACCTCCCTCGGCCGTACTGTCCGAAGTGCCGCCTTCGCCGCCGGTCGCGCCATCACCGCCGGTCCCTGCGCCACCGGTAGAGTCGCCGCCCGTGCCTCCAGTACCGCCGTCGCCACCACTCGAAGAGGAATCGCCTGCGTCCGAAGTACTCGACGAGCCGCCACCATCACCTCCCGTGGCTCCGGTGCCGCCGCCATCGCCGCTACCACCGCCCCCTCCTGTTCCGCCGTCGCCACCGCTCGATTGAGCGCTAGAATCGCCGCCTTCTTCAGCGAATGCGACAAAGACCGGTGTGTAAATCGCCAAAGTGAGCATGAACACAGTGATCAAGCTCGTGATTTTCATAAGATACGGGTGTGTAATTTTCATAGGATTTTTATTGGGTTTATAACGATGCCAAAAGTTTTTTCTTGTTAGAAAAACTTTCGGCCCTGCCTCGGAGCCAAGCTCCTCCGGCCTTGCGACGGGGCCCAACCCCGTCTCACCTTCCTATGGAGACCCAAACCGGGCGGCTTAGATTTCCATGAGAAGGCGGGACTTTGGAATTTCTCCATCGTCCCCACCTTTCTCAACTGACTCGAAATTTTCGAGTACTAGCGAACTACACGAACGAGGTTCGTGTTGACCACATTGATCGAACCAGAGTTGGTGCGAGCTTCACCGGTCACTACGAGGCCACCTTCGTCGCCTTCGCCGCCGTTGCCGCCCATGCCACCTTCGCCGCCGTTGCCGCCGTGCGCATCTGCATCCGCATCAGCATCTGCATCGCCGTCTTCGTCAGCGTCTGCATCCGCATCTGCGTCTGCATCAGCTTCGTCGCCGTCGCCAGCGTTGCCAGCGTTGCCGCCACGACCGCCGCGCGAACCGTCTGCGTTGTTCCAGCCGGTCTTTGCGTAAGCGTCCGTGTTGCTCGAAAGCGCTGCGTTGTTGTCGAGTTCGATATCAACTTCATTGTCAACATCGTAATCAACATCATCGAAGTCCTCGACGTCATCGAAATCAGCGCGGCATCCGCAGCCTTCTACTTCGATATCATTCGAGTTAACGACATTCATAGAACCAGCGTTCGCCGTAGCGTCGCCAGTCTGGACCGTGCCGCCGACACCGCCGTTGCCGCCGTTGCCGCCGTAACCGCCTTCACCGCCGTTGCCGCCGTTAGCGGTTGCATCTGCATCCGCATCTGCGTCGCCTTCGTCAGCATCTGCATCAGCATCTGCGTCTGCGTCAGCTTCATCGCCGTCGCCGCCGTTGCCGCCGTTGCCTGCGTTACCACCCTCGGAACCGCCTGCCCAGTTGCCGCCCGTCGACGCGTGTGTCGACGTGTTGCTGGTGATAGCTGCGTTGTTCGAAACCGAGATTTTCACACTGTTGTCCATGTCAACATCAAGCTCGCCGTTGCCGTAACCACCGCCGTTGCCATAAGCAAATGCAGAGCCGACAGACGTCATGGAGAGTACGAGCGCCGCGATCGTTGCAACCGCTGCACCGTAATTCATTGTCTTTGTCATATTGTTTAGTTTTTTGAGAAGTCATTCCCTAATAACCTGATAAAGCTGTCATTCCGCCCCCGTACGGACGGCGTAATGCCAGAATTCGACCTTTTGGTGAACGTACCGAGCCGCTAAGCCCGTGGAGTCCACGGCGCGGTCCCCCCGGGGAGGGGGAACGCGCCATAGACTTCACGCTTTTCCCTCTGTCCTTAATACCGCAACACAGAAAAAGCGACACGCATTATTTGCGTCTCGCCCTGTAAATGCGAAGTTATCCTTTGTAAGCGGAGTCATATCTCTCCGCTGGTTTCCCTCGCCGATTTCCCTTCGACTCGCCGGTTTCCCAACCGCACCAATACTATTGAGTCATTGCGAGTCAGCAATGATAGGAGAATTATCTCCTGTCCTACAGCGATGTCAACGCATTTAGTCCTGTGGATAGTAGTCCGATATAAATGTGAATCGCCGTCAACGATTGCCAAATTTAGATTTGCGTGTCTTTATGACGTACGTTACATATCCACGGTGCGCAAATTCATCAATAGGACACAAACTCAAAAGGAGCCAGAGTGGGCCCAAGATAGTAGGGAAACCAGCGTAAAGCTGTCTATCTCGGACCCGCTCTGACTCCTTTTAAAGAACGCTTGCTGCTATCGGAACCACTCGATGATGCGACGGAAGAAGTTCCTGATGGTGCTCCCCGGCTGATTGACCACGTCTTCCTCGTCTTCGTCTCGATCCTGGCTCGTCGTGCTGGTTGTGCCGGTCGTTGACGTCCGCGGTGCGCTCGCCGATTCGGCTGACGCCGAAGCTTGAACTCCTGCTTTCGTGCGTTCGATGATCTGTTGTTCTCCCGATGTAAGCGGGAAGGTCATCCCCCGATCGCAGTAGATCTCATTCACCTTTTTACGGGTCGTCAGGTAGACGTGACCAGTCGAATTGGTGATTCCCCATGGAGCGAGTATGTCTGCAGAATATTTCTTTTGAAATGCATGGACGGCAGCGATGGACTGTGCGTCGTACGCCCCACTTACATCGACGTTTGCCCCTTCAAAGACTTTCAAAAACGCTTGGAGACGCGCGACTTGCTCGAAGTCATTGACTGCGCCTGGCTTTACGAAGCCCGTGAGATAATTGCAAGACGTCGCCCCGAGGACCGAACCACCTCCCGAGCCTCCGCCACTACCTCCTCCAGAAGAACCGCCACCAGATCCACCTCCGCTGGAGCCGCCTCCACTCGAACCGCCACCGGAACCATTACCAGAGCCTCCTTCGGATCCGCTGCCACCGCCTCCATCTGAATCGCCACCTCCTTCTCCATCCTCTCCGCCCTCATCGCTTGGGCATGGGGTCTCCGTCTGGCTGCCTTCGTCATTCGGGCAAACATCGGTATCTTCTCCTTCACCGTCTCCATCGCCATCTTCACCTCCATCATCTTCACAACCGCTTGCATCGAAATTTTGAGGAATCGGCTCGCCTGCATCCATCAGTTGTCGATAAATCTCGCAGTTAATCTCTTCTGCCATGCTTGGGCCCTCGTCATCACACACGGCGATATCGCACGCATCCACCGGAACGGTCATCTCTCCTTCTTCGTCACATCCAAGCATCACCATTCCCGGAACAGTGCACGGATCGATACTCTGTGCATTGGCTACAGTCTGAGTAAGGAAGAAAGTCGCCGCGAGGAGGACTAGCGCAATGGATGCTAGGATTCCCGCCGTCTCTAATCGATTAAGCTTCATATTGAAATTGGACTAGGCCGCTAAAATAGATTGCTCGTTGGGCTATGGCAACTACCATATACGGACACAGGCCAGGGTCAATCTGTTCATCGCCCCCAAAACATGCCGTGATATACACGATGTCCTTTATTAATTTTCGTGGTGAAATCCGAATGTGTCTTATAGATACATATGTACTATACCAACGGCTATTTCTTGGGCTATTCCGTTTATAGGACAGTATGAAGTTTATCGCGCGTCCTATAGGACAATGTTGCGGATTCTATTGGTGGCCCCCTACCAACCACCGTTAGACAATGAATGCTCGTTGGCGCAAGAGTGTCGTGAAGCACGGTATACTAGTTGCATGGCGCTTCGCGAAGACCTCGCTTCACGTGTGACGGGAGACGTCGTTGACGACGCAGCGGAACTTAAACGCTTCAGCCGGGATACGAGCATCTTTGAGCGTACTCCTGCTGTCGCGGTCATGCCGAAGACAGCATCCGATGTAGCAGCCGTGGTCGCGTACGTACATGAACGCAAGGCTGCCGGAGACGATATTGCTATCGCAGCACGTTCAGCCGGCACTGACATGACCGGAGGACCTCTCACCGACTCGATTGTCCTCTCATTCACCAAGTACCTCAATGCCGTGAAAGAAGTCACTCCCGAGCATGTAGTCGCCGAGCCGGGAATCTTTTATCGCGATCTCGAAAAAGCGACGCTTTCGAAAGCAGGCGGTATCATTCCCTCCTACCCAGCTTCGCGCGAAATATGTGCGCTCGGCGGGATGATCGGCAACAATTCAGGCGGCGAACTGACACTTGGGTACGGAAAAACTGCCGACTATGTCGAATCACTCTCGGTCGTGCTTTCAGACGCTTCAACCGCCGTTTTCCAGCCGCTTTCCCAATCGGAATTGGCACAGAAACAGGCAGAAAAGACACTTGAAGGGGAAATCTACCGCAAACTGCACGACCTCATCATTGAGAACAAAACCGAGATTGCTACCGCTCGCCCGCAGGTTTCTAAGAACAGCGCCGGCTACGCTCTTTGGGATGTCTGGAACGAGTCGACTGGCATATTCGATCTCACAAGGCTCATCACGGGTTCGCAAGGAACGCTGGCAATAGTGACGGAGGCGCGATTGCGCTTAGTAAAGCTTAAGAAGCATCGTTCGATGCTGATAATGCTCCTATCCGACATCGAACACTTGCCTGAAGCGGTCAAGCGTGTCCTCGCCTTCAAGCCGGAATCTTTCGAGAGCTACGATGACCATACCTTCAAGCTAGCGGTGCGCTTCATGCCGCAGATCATCCGGCACCTTGGCCTGGTACAGATGCTACGGCTCGGTTTTGCCTTCCTTCCGGAGATGTGGATGGTCTTGACCGGCGGCGTCCCGAAACTGGTCTTGATGGCGGAATTCGCCGAGGATACGCCTGAAGCGGCGCAAGAAAAAGCCCGGGAAGCGCGCCTTGCGCTCGGCGGCCTCCCTTTGCGCGCAAAGCTCGCCGCTGGCGAGATGGATGCCAAGAAGTATTGGATAATCCGTCGCGAATCGTTCGCCCTCTTGCGCAAGAATCTCCACGGCTTCTATGCCTCGCCCTTCATCGACGATCTGGTCGTCCCGCCCGAGTGCTACCCGGAATTTATCCCCGCGCTCAACAAGCTCCTCGCGGAGTACAAGCTCCTCTATACGATAGCAGGACACATCGGCAACGGTAATTTCCATATCATCCCTCTCATGAACCTTTCAGACGAAAAAGCCCGGAAGACCATTCTTGAGCTCACGCCGAAGGTGTATGAGCTAGTGGCGCAATTCAAAGGCTCCACGACTGGCGAGCATGGCGACGGCATCATCCGCACGCCCTATCTCGGAACGATGTTCAGCCCGAAGATGCTCGAGCTTTTCGCGGAAGTGAAGCGTATTTTCGACCCATTGGACATCCTGAATCCTGGGAAAAAGGTTGGCGGTACCGAGGCCGACATCGAACGATTCATGATCAAATCTCAGTGATTTGAGAATGAATCGACAGGCCCCCGTGGAGGAGGGTTGGGAAACCGAGTGGTTTCCCAGACGGGGGTCGGGGGCCTGTGTAGAGATACGATCAAATCCCAGTGATTTGATCGAGGCGCAATGCTAATCCCGCTTTGAGCGCACGAAAAGCATGAGGATGATGAGGAACGCGAATACGCTGAAGGCCATCAGCGGGAAAGTGATGTAGCCGAACTCGAAAAGAATGCGCAGTGCGCAGCTGGTTCCTGTCGCCGGGCATGGGAGACCGGAGCCGGGCATCATCTGCAGCACGTGCTGGTAGAGCGCGATTGCGGCGCCAAAGATCGAGAGGATGATGGAATACTCAGCCATATACGCATCGCGCTTCCACGCTGCGAGCCCGAGAAGGAACACCTGCGGCACAAGGAAGACGCGTTGCCACCAGCACAGCGGACACGCGTCGAATCCAAGGACATCGGAATAGAAAATCGCCATGACCGACGCGGCGAATGTGACGCCGAAAGCTGCCCAGAGACCCCATGCGCCGACTTGTGCGGCGACGTCACGAAAAAGCGGGACGCGCTTCTGGAATATGAAGACTATGAGGAGAGCAAAGGAGAGGACCTGCAGGAGCACCGTCCCGAGCGCGAAAATATAATTCGTGTTCTCGATGAGTTCCATGCGCTACTGCGGAAGCTCGCAACCTGCTTTTTCTGCAAGTACGCCCGGCTGCTGCTCGCCCGTAAGGCGAGAGCCGTCGGCGAATTCCCAGGTCGGATACGATTGGACACCCTTGTCGATGCAAATCTGCGTCTGTGATTTGCCATCAGGGTTTGAGCATTCGACGTATGGCAAGAGACCTTCCGAATTGCCGAAAATCTTCTTCTGCTCTTGGCAATGAGGGCACCAGAACGCACCGTAGAAGACGGCGCCATTGTCTTTCAAGCATTGCGCGAGGCCATCGTATTTGCCCGGCAGCGTCTTCATATACATGCTCGCACCGAAGCCTCCTACGATTAAAATGGCGAGAGCCACCCAAAAAATCGTCACTCCTTTTCCTTTCATGTCGGAAAGTATACCCCGTGAGATAAAAAGTGCCATGTTCGCAATCAACACGGCTCAATGCACAGGATGTGTGGAGGTCAATTCATGCTATCTCACGGGCCGGGGCACGGAGCGGCGACCTCGCAATGTGCTACAGTTTTTGCATGCGAAAATTGCTCACGTACTACATCGGCGACATCGTCTACGGAGCAAACGACGGCATCATCACCACGTTCGCCGTTGTCGCGGCAGCAGCAGGGGCGGGCGTCAGCTCGACAATCATTCTCATCCTCGGCATCGCCAACCTCATCGCCGATGGCTTTTCTATGGGCGCATCAAAATATCTCTCGCTCAAATCAGAACAATCGGTCGATAAGGCGGGTAGCGAGCGCCGGAGCCCGCTCAACGACGGTGCGGCGACATTCGGCGCATTCGTCGTCGCCGGTGCACTGCCGCTCATCCCCTTCCTCATCCCAGCTGCGGCCGCACATGCATTCACTATTTCTGCCATCGCGACCGCCGTCGCATTCTTTGCTGTCGGAGCAGCACGATCTTTTGTCATCCAAAAAAATCCGTTTCTCGCCGGCCTTGAAATGTTGCTCGTCGGTGGAGCGGCTGCCGCAATCGCCTATGGAATCGGTTCCTGGATCGAGGCGATCATCGGCTAGCGCCCGATAACCTCGAGCGACCGCTTGATTGTGAGAAACGCATAGGCCCACAAGAATGGGAGCCAGATCGGCATCACACCGAGCAATGTCTGCCGCGTGAATGTCTCGACGCCAGTCATCACGAAGAGATATTCCGCTATCGTAATACCGACGAATCCGAACGCGAGCGCAAGGACGTCGTGCGGTTCATGCATGTAGCGATACAAGGCGACAATGCACCCCGCGTAGATGATTGCGAGAAGATAATCGTCGGCGATGAGCGAGATGAGCGCAATCATCGGGATAATCGGCAGTGAATAGCTGATGAGAATCGCCCATTTCCGCGCAATAATCCCCTTCATAACCGTGATTATACAGCCCGACAAGCGCCTCAAAGCGACACACCTCCCTCGGGCAGACCCGAATCGCAAGCTTGCGATTCGGGCTCGTCCTCGCCAGCTGCGGGGTCCCTCGAGAGGTGTGTCGCTTTGAAGCGCAAGTATTCGTCACATACGTAGCACGGTGTCAGCGACTGCTTCACGAGGGTCTCTCGCAGCGCGACGGCGCAAGAGTGAGCGCTGGGCGAGCACGCCCAGACAGCGACCCGAGGAAAGCATGTGCTGGCTCGTGCGGAGCTTACTTCACGTACGGCGATTTCAACCCCTTTGCACACGATGCACATTTACACCCGAACGGCCGGATGAATTCATCGAAATATTCCTCCCCGTAATCCACCGTGAGCTCGTCGCCCGGCGCGATATCTTTGATGGCTTCGAAAATAATCTTCCCGTCGATGACATCAGTCTCAGTATTGGGGTGGCAGTCATGGTTTATGTAGCCAGCGATGTTCGCCGGCACCGGGCCATCAATGGTCCAATCGGCATCAAGCTCGAAGAGGTAAGCGCTATCGCTTTCATCCGCTTCGGCTGTAGGAATCTTTGTCCCCGTGTATTCCACTACGAAATCGTCCGTCTTGAAGGGGACTAATGCAAAAAGGCCGAGGCCTGTTCCGGGACGCCCGTCTCGCACTTCGAAACGGGAGGAGATCTGCTGATCGTCGATGCGCATCACAAGCATACTAAGTACCATACTATTCCCGCAATAACAAATGCGTGGCGTAGATATCCTCGCGCCGCACGTCTGCGGCGGCAGAAAAATATGAATTAACGGGTATACTTTCTGTATGGGAAATCCCCTTCTGCCCTTCTTGCCGATGCTGGCGTGGGCGATTTTTATCGGCGCGACACTGCTCTCACTAACTCTGGGCGCCATCCTCACCTATCACTGGTATCGATACGCAATGAACCCACCGATGGCATCATACGCCTTTCTCGTCTTCGCTATCGGAACCGGTTTCTTCCTCTCCGGCGTCCTCGCGGCAACCGTTGTCGTTCACGTCGCGTACTGATACTTGCCATGGCCGAATACGTCGAAATCAGTCCGAACGAGAAAGTGCTCCTCAAGCTCCGCAAGCACTGGATAATCCTTGCGCGCGACGCCGGCCTCATCGCGGTTTTCGGTCTCTTGCCGCTCGTAATGATGACAACCGTCGTCCTCCTCATGCCCGCCACGGATGCGCTCCTCAGCACACTTCCCTTCGTATCGCTCATTTTCGCCCTCTGGCTCCTCCTCACCTGGCTCACCCTCGCGGTCATCTGGACCAACTACTACCTCGATCTGTGGATAGTGACGACAGCGCGCATCATCAGCATAGATCAAATCAGTCTCTTCCAGCGTAAAGTAACTTCGATTGCTCTCGATAGCATCCAGGAAATCACCGTGCACACGGATAACCCGCTCGAAGCACTCTTCCACTACGGCACCATCGAGATCGAAACCGCCGGCCCAGACGACGCGGATTCCATCATGGAAGGCATCCCGAATCCGGAGCACATGCGCAATGTCATCCTCGAACAGGCGAATCTCTTCCAACAACTACTCGAGGCCAATCAGAATCAAGAACAGCTCTTGCACACGGTCTCGCACGAAGTAAAGAACTTCCTTACGAAAGATGTCGCGGCGCTCTCCTCGATTGCTGACGGCGATTTCGACGCGCATCCTGAAATGCTCAAATCGGTTGCGGGCACTGCGCTCTCCGAAGCGCGCAAAGGAGTGAAGGAGATGATGGCACTCCTCGACAAAAAAGGCCTCGCGCTCGAAATAGCGCCATTTGATATGCGTGAAAGCCTTCTCAAGCTCACCGAAGCGAGCGCAGTGGCTGCTCAAAAGAAGGGGCTATCGTTTGCAGTGCAGGCACCTTCCACAATTCGCATCGCTGGCGACGAAGAAAAGCTCATGCAGCTCGTCGTGAAGAACCTGATAGACAACGCAATCAATTACACACCTAGCGGTTCGGTCACGGTCTCGCTCAATCAGGTAGGCCCTGTCGCACGCCTTATCGTCGCCGACACGGGTGTCGGGCTCTCCGAAGACGACACGGCGCGTCTTTTCACTCCCGGCGGCAAAGGTTCTGATTCGAGAAGCATCAATCCCGATTCCACCGGCTACGGCCTCGCCATCGCGAAAAACATCATCGAAGCGCATGGCGGTCGCATCAGCGCCGAATCGGCAGGTCCGGGAAAAGGCGCTACCTTCATTGTCGAATTGCCCGTAGCACAGTAGAGTGTCATCTATGTCTGAAAAGAAGCTCTCCACCGATCCATACAAAGGCGTCCGCGATTTCTACCCGGCCGACCAATTCATCCAGCGTCACCTCATGAGCGAAATGGCGCACGCCTGCGAGCAATTCGGCTACGAAGAATACAACGCATCCATCCTCGAACCGGCAGATTTGTTCCGCTCGAAGACATCCGCTGAAATCGTCAATGAGCAGACCTACACGTTCACCGACCGCGGCGACCGCGAGGTAACGCTCCGCCCCGAAATGACACCGACCCTCGCGCGCATGATTGCGGGAAAATCGCGCGAAATTCCCTTTCCGGCACGCTGGTATTCGATTCCGAATTGCTTCCGCTACGAACGCACGCAGAAAGGCCGTATGCGGGAATTCTGGCAGCTCAACGCTGATTTGCTCGGCGTCAATTCCATCGAAGCGGATGCGGAAGTTATCGCGCTCGCGCACGCGGTCATACGACACCTCGGCGCCGACGAACGCATGTTTGAAATTCGTGTCTCTGACCGCCGCCTCCTCGATGCAGCCTACGACGAAGTCGGTATCGACGCGACGTTGCGTCAGGATGTCACCCGCCTTCTCGATGCACGCGACAAGCTCGAAGACTTCGACGCCAAGCTCGGCGCGCTCGTCGGTGAAAAAGCTTCGAATCTGATGGATATGATTGCGCGCACTACCTCGACGGCGTACCTTGAAAAACTTCGCAGCCTCTTAGAGACGATGGGCGTCCGCAACATGGTCGTCGATACGTCCATCACACGCGGCTTCGACTATTACACCGGCATGGTCTTCGAAGTCTTCGACCTCTCCGGCGAGAATCGTCGTGCGATGGCTGGCGGCGGCAGGTACGACAACCTCACGACGCTCTTCGGTGGCGATGCTATTCCCGCGGTCGGATTCGCGATGGGAGACGCCGTCGTACGCGATTTCCTCGAGACGCACAATCTCCTCCCGACCTATGCGCCGACCACCGAGCTCATGATCTGCGTCGTCGACGAGAACGCCATGAATCACGCCGTGAAGCTCGCCCAAGACCTCCGCACCGAAGACGTCGCGGTCGCGGTCAATTTCTCAGGCAAGAAAATCGGTGATCAGATCCGCCACGCCAACAAAATGAATATCCCGTTCATCATCGCTATCGGCGAAAAAGAACGTGACAGCGGCCAGTACACCCTCAAGAACCTCGGCAGCGGCAAAGAGCTGACGACAAGCGCCGACAAGATCGCCGACCATTTGTTTTCGTCTCTCGGATAGGCCGCTGGGTTTTGGTATACTCTCCCGAATGCGCGTTATCACCTTCGACATCGAGACCTTCGGCGATTTCGGCACAGGTGCCAAAGTGTACGACAATCTCGAGCTCACCATCTGCTGCATCCATGATTCTGAATCCGATACGTATGATTCGTTCTTGAAAGAAGACCTGCCGCGCTTGTGGAAGATCCTCGAGCACACTGATCTCCTCGTCGGCTACAACAGCGACCATTTCGATATCCCCATCCTCAACAAATACTACCCGGGCGATCTCACCAAAATCCGTTCGCTCGACCTCTTGAAAGAGATATCCGCCGCACTCGGCAGGCGTGTACGTCTCGATTCCGTTGCCGAAGGGACGCTCGGGACTAAAAAGAGTGGCTCAGGTCTCCAAGCAATTCAATGGTGGCGCGAAGGCAACATCAAGAAGCTGCGCGAGTACTGCCTGAAAGACGTGGAAATCACGAAAAAGGTGCTCGACTTCGCGCTCGCAAACGGCTCCCTTAAATTCAAGGAGCTTGGCATCAAAAAAGAAGTAAAGCTCGACACATCGAATTGGCTCGCGCCTGCCACAGCGGCGCCACTCACGCGCACGCTCGGGTTCTGATACTCATTGACACTTCACGTGAAGATAGGCATAGTGTCGATAGGACTGGGAAAGGTATCAGGGAGTTTACGCAATGTGGAATCACACAAGAAAGAAGTCGCTTCCTCCGACAAAAAAGAATGAGGAGACAGACGCGCGAATTCGCCGAATAATGGCAGAATTCGACCAGAGCATGGGTCAGCCTGCTCCGGAAGCCAAAGCTCTTGCCGACGCCTTCCATATCAATAGAAAATGACCCCTTGCGGGTCTCACATCAAAAGAGCGGAGCCGCACATTCGGCCCCGCTCTTCCCTTTTTCACGCTTGTATTATCTAATTTATTTGTCCAATAATTCGCAATTTTGAATGCTATACTGCTCCCGTTACCTCTAATTTCATATCCATGGAAACACTACAAAAATTAGCCGTGCCTATAGCGATTGTCGTCGCCGGCGGCATGATAGCGGTCTCGCTTTTTTTCGTAAATTCGCGCCCGGTCGCAAACACCGGCCCACAGCCAACGGTCATGACGGAAATCCGTGGCGTGCAGGGAGATGATCACATCAAGGGAAATCCGAACGCGAAAATCGTCATCGTCGAATTCTCCGACACCGAGTGCCCGTTCTGCAAACAATTTCACGAGACCATGAATCGCATCGTTGCCGAATACGGCGCAGTGGGAGACGTCGCGTGGGTCTACCGCCATTTCCCAATTCCGAGCCTCCATCCGAAGGCACCGAAAGAGGCAGAGGCGCTCGAGTGCGCTTTCGAACAAGGCGGCAATGAAATGTTCTGGAAGTTTACCGACAAGGTCTACCAGACGACGAACGCCAATAATTCGCTCGATATTGGCATTCATAATTCTCCAGCCACGCCGCCAAACGGCCCAGATGGCAAACCCTACTACGCGCAAAAGAAACCACGTTCGGATACGGACGCCGGTCAGCTCTCCGACTTTGCAGTCGAACTCGGTCTTGATCGAGCGCAGTTCGAGGCATGCATTAAGAACGGCTCAACAGCTGATCGCGTAAACACCGACGCAGCTGAAGTTGTCGCATCAGGCGGCCAAGGGACGCCACATTCCATCATCATCGTCGATGGCGAGCAGATTCCTCTCGAAGGCGCACAGCCTTATGAGACGGTGAAAGCGATGATTGAATCGCTTCTCTAATTCGCAACCTACTCTCTCTCGAAAGAAAACTCCCCGGCATCGCACGCTGGGGAGTTTTTCAATTGCGGATCCATTCGACGATCCCGGTGGCGAGTAGCGCAATAAACGATGCCACGCCGATTACCGCTATGACCTCTTGTCCGGTTTTGAATCCAAATATGAGGCTCACTATGTAGAGTAGGGCCGACCCCACGAACATGAGAAATGGCGGAATCCATGTAGGCATATATGTCTCCTGTCTCAAGACTCTGCTTCGCATCTGTCGAGATACTGCAATACAAACGATTCCCCCGCAAGCATTTCTATTGCAACGAAGGTAGCGAGACGGGTGGTACCTGCGGTTCTTCGAGAGAACCTTGCGCAGCAAATTGACCGCACGGAATGACCATTTGCAAAAGATGTTACTAACTAGCGTCCGATCACTCCGTGTTCGGTGCGAAGAACCGCAGGTACCACCCGCGAGCGGAATCACTCCGCCAACCCCAACCGATAGATATCAAATGAATTCTCCCCTTCAAACATGTCAGATGGATTGGGAAGAAATACTTTCCGATTTCTCAAATCCTCTGTCGCGTCGTTGATGAGCTGCTTGAAGAGCGCAAACTCCTCCGCACATTTTTTGTATTCGATAACATACCGCTTCATCTGTGGCTTTCCGTCCTTGTTCATCCGCTTCTTGCACTCATACAAAATGAACCGCCGCACCGGTTTCTGAAATGTCTCTGTGACAGTGTAATAATTAAAAATCGCCTGCAAGATGAAAAGAGTTTTCGCACCGCCTTGTTTCGAAAAAGAATCGACGAATTTGTGGTCGACGATATCCAGCGCTTTTTTGTCCGCTTTCGATTTCACGACGAGGTCGGAAACCGCCTTGATGGGAAGCGCGAGACCGTCGACGGTTGCGGTCGCTTTTATCTCGATATCCACGACATCATGCTTTGGCGGCTTCTCGAGATAGAATCCCACCGCTTGCAGATAATCACGCTCCATCGCCGCGCGCTTCTCCTTCTGCGCTTTCCGCGTCTTCGCGACGCCGAAATTTATCTCGAAATCGGGGACGTCGCGCAGATACTGCAATCCTAAATCGATTGCTCCTTCTTTCGCTATACCTCCATAGAAATGCTGGAGTGCGACATGCCCTGCTCGGCCGATGATACCCGCGGGCGACGACGGCATGTCATACACGCGCTCCACATAGCGCTTGTACCACGCAAGCGGATTGCGCAGGTACGACATCAGCGACGAGTGGCTCCAATGCGAAATTGGCTCTTTCGCTTTCGGGTCGACTTCTTCATACGGCCACAACCTCTCTTCTAGATCTCGCGCGCCCTCCAGAGGTTTATACGCCTCGATAGGCGGCATTTCGTCCACTTCTCGCGCCGATGCCTGCTTTCGTGCCATCCGTGAACTATAGCAAAGCAGGCATCGCCCGCGCCGGTGTCTCACATCGCTCGCCGCTCGGATTCGTGCATCTGCATGCAGGTATGGTATCCTCCCCACATGAAGCAGCAGGCGTCGAAAGACATCGTAGTTGCAGCCTTCATCACTGACGACGAAGGACGCGTTCTCCTTGTCGAGGCAGCCCACAAAGACGGATGGATCTTCCCCGGCGGATACGTTGAAAAAGGCGAATCGCCGAGCCAGGCCTGCAAGCGCGAAGTCGAAGCCGAGATTGGGATTCGCATTGAGCGACCGCTGCGCCTCCTGAGCGTCGATTACTGTGACAGCACCGAAGAATACGTCATGTTCATTTTCGACTGCGGGACGATTACCGACGAGCAAATCAAGGCTATCAAGCTACCACCGAGCCTGCGCCGATTCGAGTTCCTTAAGCCCGACGAGGCTCAGCCGTTGATGCGCCAACACAGCTCGCGCCGCCTCGGCCCGACCCTTGCCGCCCGCGACAAAACCGGCATCGCCTACATGGAGCACGAGGAGATTTTTTAAGCACTTTTTCCCGCCGTATCCCTTGGCGGCATATCCACCGGAGTGCGGAGATTTTCCTGCTGAAAAAACTCCTAGGCTTCGCGCCGTCGCGCTGCAGATGGTCTGTCGTATATGTCGCCAAAGGATACTTCCTGCGCTATCCCCACCTCGCGCCCGCCCCTTCCCAAAATCTTCGGGCGGGTGTAAGATAGCCCCTTCTTTTGTCCATATCTACCCAAATGCCTCTTCGGAACCATGATACTTCTTGCCGCATGCATATTCGTCCTCGGCTACGCGCTCATCACGTTTGAGCATCGCTACCACATCAATAAATCCATCACGGCGACCGCGCTTGCGGCGGTCTTGTGGGGGTTGATAGCGCTGAGCGGCGACACGCACATCGGTGAAGCGCTCCACGAACTCTCTGCGGAGACGTTTTCGCTCGTCGTGTTCCTCCTTGCGGCGATGACGTTGGTCGAGATCCTGGTCCACTACCGGTTTTTCGACCTCTTGCGCGTGCGCTTGTACAAGCTCGGCCTCAAGGATGACATGCAGCTCGTCCTCATCGCGGTAATCGCATTCTTCCTCTCGGCAGTCATCGACAACCTCACGACGACCATCGTCATGGTGCAAATAGCGCGACGATTCTTCCGCGGTAAAAATCTCCTCATTGCGGTCGGCGCGATTGTCGTCGCAGCAAATGCGGGCGGCGCCTTCTCTCCAATCGGCGACGTGACAACCATCATGCTCTGGCTCGCTGGCAAGTTCTCCGCACTTGACGTCATCGTGTGGGGCTTCCTCCCTGCCGCAGCGCTCTTTATCGTGAGTACGCTTCTTTTCAAACGGCAACTCGTCCGCGATTCCGGCGACGACCAGCCGCAGACATTCGAGAACATCGTGCTCTCCCGCTCGGAGAAGGTCGTCATCGCAGCGACATTCGGCTCGTTCGCGCTGCCGCCCTTGGCGCACCTCGCACACCTGCCGCCTTTCATGGGCCTTCTGCTCGGTGTCGGTATCGTCGGCCTCATTATCGGCTTCTTCGCCAATACGGTCTCCCGTCGCGAATCGCATCTCTCCCTCGAGATTGAAAAAATCATGGGCAAGGTGGACATCACAAGCCTCCTTTTCTTCATCGGCATCCTATTCGCGGTCGGCGCCTTGGGACACCTCGGCATCCTCGCAATGATCTCCGCATCGCTCTTCGGCGACGCACCAGAGTTGTGGCGACTCATCGGCGGCAGTGTCTTCCTTGGTGCGTTCTCCGCTATCCTCGATAACATTCCGCTCACGGCCGCCTCGATGGATATCCTCACCACAACTGATCCGCGTCTTTGGGTCTTGCTAGCGCTCTGCGTCGGCACCGGCGGCTCAATGCTCGTCATCGGCTCGGCGGCCGGTGTCGTAGCCATGGGCATGGTCAAAGAACTCACCTTCAAGGGCTACCTTCAGACGGCAGCGCTTCCTGCGGCTGCTGGATACGCGACAGCGATTGCCGTCTGGCTCGTCCAGTATTGGATATTCGCCTAGAAAACGAGCAGATTGCCTGATACCGATTCTCGTGGTATTACGTTCGCAGGAGGTACCCATGAAATTCGTTATCTTAGGGCTCCTCGCCCTTCTCATTGCCAATTCAATCCGCAACAGAGAGGTTCGCCGAAGTTCCGTCATCGCACGCCTCAAAAGCATTCGCGGCCTGACCCCGACTCTCGGCGAGATTCAGAGAGCGCGCTCCAAATGAGGAGATTTCTGCACAAAAAAAAACAAGGGCGGCACGAGTACGTGCCGCCCTTTCCTATTTCAGCGCGCCCGAATGCTGTTTCGCCCAGCTAGCGAGCACGATCGCCGTTGATACCGACGCATTCAAAGATTCCACTCGCTCATGCATAGGGATACTCAAGAGGATGTCGCAGTGTTCGCGTGTTTTCTGGCGCAGCCCCTCTCCTTCAGAGCCGACGACAAAAACCGCCGGTGCATCGAATTTCTCCATATTCACATTATTCGCGCCGTCACCGGCGAGTCCGTAGACCCAGAAGCCGCGTTTCTTCAGATCCATGATGACTTGGTTTTCGTTGTTGATGGCGATAATCGGCATCGAGAACACTGTGCCCGCAGATGCCTTTGCGACAGCTCCCGTAATCGGAGCCTGATTGTGCGCCGGCAAAAGGACGCCTGCGCAGCCGAATGCGGCGGCCGAGCGGATGATAGCGCCCACGTTGTGCGGGTCGGTAATCTCATTGAGGATGACGAGCGAGGTACTCGGTGACACATCGAGCCGCTTTATCCAGTCATTGTATTCGTGCAAGAGACCGTCCATCGCGATTTTGGCGACGACACCCTGATGCACCACCCCCTCAAGCTCCTTCCGGAAGTCATGGGCGGCCAAAGGCTCCACCCGCACATGCTGCGGCTTGGCCAGTGCCGTGAATTCCTCCTCGGCCCCCAGGGATGCGAATACCCCTTGAACCCGCTCAGGAACGCGCGCTAGAGCCTCTTTTACCGCATGGCGGCCGTATATATACGCTGTTTGCATGGGGCGGAGTATACCCCATGAGATACAGAAAGGTAGGACTGTCGTAAAAGCTTGTAATACCGCTATTGAAGCTGAGTATATGCACGTCTCCGCCCATTATCTCACGGGGTATACCTTTTCTTTCCTGAAAGAACACGTACTATTCCCGCATGACAAAGTTCGAGGTCAAAGGCAAAGTCTGGAGGTACGAGGGCGAATCCGCCTGGCATTTCGTCTACGTCCCGCTCGCCCTCTCCCGCCGCCTCAAAGACGCCGCTAGAAGCAAGAAAAAGGTCGGCTTCCATTTCATCCGCATCAAAGCAACCGTCGGCAAAACCAGCTGGCAAACCGCCCTCTTCCCAACCAAAGACGGCCCGTATCTCATTTGCATCAAAGCTGATGTGCGCCGAAAAGAAAATATTGACGAGGGTGATTTCGTCAAAATCTCCTGTGCGTTGCTTTAGCTCTTTTTGATGTCGGCAAAAAGCGCGACAACTTCATCCTTGCAGACGCCACGAACTATTTCGGGATAAAAACCGGAATCTTCGGCAAGGTGTTCGATACGGAATTGGCGTTCACGCAGAAGATGCGGGAGGTCTGAACGTGATGCGCCGATAACCACGCGAGGAATCTTCGCTTGAAAAATTGCCGCTGCACACATGAGACATGGTTCGTTCGAGCAGTAAATAACACAATCATTCAAATTATTCCGATTCAGGGCTTTGCACGCATCATTCACCGCATGCAATTCAGCGTGCGCAAGTACCGTCTTTTCGTGCGATTCCCTGCATCGGTTCTGTGCAATCAGCGAATCGTCCTGAAAAATTGCAGCACCAAATGGCCACTCGCCACCCCGTTTTGCTTCGATAGCTTGCTGAATAGCGACTTCCATCTTCTGTTCGTCGGTCATTCATAAGATACTATCATGAGCAAAAAGGCGATGCATGCAGCGCATTTTTTCGTTTTTATACCATCAAGGTGACACCTTGATGGTTGGGGCGGAATGGGTATAAGGGTCGAGCGAACCTTGCGCAGTGAGACGGGGTTGGGGCCCCGTCGCAAGGCCGGAGCAGCTTGGCTGCGAGGCGGGGTCGCGCGCTGCGCCAACAGGCGGAGACGCTTGACAATACACAAGCGGCGAGACATACCGCAATAGATGTGACGAAAACACGTCCCATCAGGACGTGTTCGAGCGACCTTTATACCCTTTCCATCCAACCGTAAGGTTCAACTTTACGGTTTTACTTGTCAGTTTTTTATTTGCGCGATTTTCTCCCCCTTGGTAGGATGTGCGCATGCAAAAGAATTTGAAAGGTCTCGTATGGAAAGAAGGCAAGCACTATGTGTCCCAATGCTTGAATGTCGATGTCGCGAGCCAAGGCAAGACGAAACGCGAAGCCGTGGCGAATCTGCAAGAAGCGCTTGGATTGTATTTCGAGGACGAAACGGGGGCATCTCAAGTCTCGCAAGTATCACGGCCGGAGATTGTGTCTCTGCCGGTGCATGGCTAGACTACTCTCTTCGCGAGAAGTGGAACGGATACTGTTGAAAGCAGGGTTCGTCTTCGTGTCCCAGCGTGGCAGCCATCTAAAATTCGTGCGCGATGCACGTAGTGTCATTGTCCCTGCAGGAAGAAAAGAAATTCCACGCGGCACTCTCGCATCAATCAAGCGTCAATCCGGGTTGCCAGACAACCATTTCAAATAAATACCAACCATCAAGGTGTCACCTTAATGGTTATGGGCGGAATGGGTATAAGGGTCGAGCGAACCTTGCGCAGCTGATATAGAAACGGAGAGACTTACAGCAATAGATGTGACGAAAAAACGTCCCATCAGGACGTGTTCGAGCGACTCTTATACCCATTCCGCCCTAGTAGCTCTTCAACTGCTTCGCACGCTCGTGGAAGCGGATGCGCTCCAAAGCCTTCGCTTCAATCTGGCGGATACGCTCGCGGGTGACGCCGAATTCGCGGCCGACTTCTTCGAGGGTGTAGCAGATGCCTTCCTCGGTAAGACCGTTGCGCATTTCGAGGATTTTGCGCTCCTTTGGGGAAAGCTCGTCGAGGATAGCGCCCATCTGTTCCGAAAGGATGCGGCGGGAAGCGTCCTGATCGGGCGAGGCGATGCTTTCGTCGGCGATAAATGAGCCGAGGGTCGAGCGCTCGTCGTCGTCTTCACCCACCGGAGATTCAAGCGAGACAGTATCCTGATTGATTTTCTGAATAGTGTAGATTTTCTCCACTTCGATACCCATTTCCGCAGCGATCTCTTCTGGCAGCGGGTCGCGGCCGAGGTGCTGCGAGAGCTCGCGCACCTTCTGCTTGTACTTCGCGATGGTCTCGACCATGTGCACCGGAATACGGATGGTGCGGCTCTGGTCGGCGAGCGCACGAGTTATAGCCTGGCGAATCCACCAAGTTGCGTAGGTTGAAAATTTGAAGCCCTTGGTCCAGTCGAATTTGTCGACGGCTTTGAAGAGACCGAGGTTCCCTTCCTGAATCAGGTCGAGCAGCGTAAGGTCTGGCGAGCGGTTCACGTACTTCTTGGCAATGGAAACGACGAGACGGAGGTTGGAGCGCGCAAGAATGCTGCGTGCCTCTTCGTCACCCGCGAGAATGCGCTGCGCGAGTTCGCGTTCCATCGCAGCGTTGAGAAGCGGGTATTGGCCGATCTCGCGCAAATACATCTGCACGCTATCGTAGGAAGCATCAGCGCGGCGGTTCTGGAGCTTCTTTTTCTCGAGAACGCCGGACGCGCCCGGATCTTCAAGCATGTTGCCGCCTTCGAGGACGTCGATGCCGGCCGTGCCGAATCGCTCGTACATATCCTCGAGGAGGAGCACATCGTCTTCGATGGTCGGGAATTCACGGAGGATCTCGTCGTACGTGATGTAGCCGCGCTCGCGACCAAGCGTGGTGAGCGCTTCCATCTTGAGCTCGTCTTTGCGGCCGCCCATCTTGGCTGGCGCTTTCATCGACTTCAGCTGTTTCGTCGCTTTTGCTTTCGGAGCTGGCAGCATCTTCTTTTGCACCGGACGCGCCCTCAGCGCCGCACGGCGCGTTGTTTTCCCTGTCCGGGTAGATTTAGTCTTCTTCACCTTTTTCATTTTCTTTTTTACCATATGAATTTCGTGTGAAAGTGGGGACACAGATGCAGCAACCACACCACCCTTTCTGGTGGTGCTTTGCAATCCTCGATACTATAGCACTACTCGCTCGCCTTCGCAATTGCTTTTGCGATGCGGTGGGATATGTCGGAAAGCCTCTTGGTAGCCGCCTCGTCTCCATCTGCCTCCGCCTGCCGCAAGGCCTTGGTATTCACTTCCAGTTCTTGTTGCAATCGACCACGCTGCAGCACCGTCAGGAGCGCTTCAGCCGATCGCTGGAGCGAATTACTTTTCTCGTGCAGCTGTTCCGCAAGGAACCGAAGTGCTTCTTTCTCTTCGGTCGAAAGTGCGCGCAGTTCCTGCATCGTGTCGCTGCCGATAGCTTCTTCGAGATTCCCAGCATACGCATCGGTGTCAATTGCGGATTTCTTCAAGGATTCTTGCCACAAGAGAAGGCCGTATGCCTGTTTGATGCGATTCGGCGCACTGCCGTGGCCTGTCGTAGCTGGCTCCCTCACTGGATCGTGCCGCGGTTGTTCGCGCGGCACGTCTTTCCCCGCTGCACGTACCGCAGCAACCGAAACACCGAGACGCTGAGCGATTTCAGTCTCGTACTGCTCGCGCGCAATCGGGCTTTGCATATCCTGCAGGAATGGCAGCACGATAGTCTCGACGGCGCGCCGAAAATTCTCTTTCGATTTCGCATGCGCTTCGAGGACATCAAGAAGAAACGTGATGATTTCCTTTGCGCCACGAATCGCCGCACGCCACGCTTCGGGCCCTTCTTTCAGGATGAGGTCTGCCGGATCGAGTCCGCCGGGGAGCTGTGTCACTTTCACTTGCAACCCTTGCTGGAGCGCTGCACGCGCCGCGCGCGATGCCGCTTTGAACCCCGCCGCATCCGCATCGAGCGCGATCACGATATTCTCGCTCATACGCTTCACGAGCGCGGCATGCTCGACGGTAAAGGCGGTGCCGGAGACCGCCACAGCATTGGCGAAACCTGCCTGGTGTGAAAGGACGAGGTCGATCTGCCCTTCGACAAGAACGGCGAAATTATGCTTGCGAATGGTCTGCTTGGCGCGATCGAAGCCGTAGAGGACACGTGATTTATGAAAAAGCGCCGTCTCAGGCGAATTGAGATACTTCGGAGCTTCCGGATGCGCATCGGGACCGAACGTGCGTCCTGAAAATGCGACCACGCGACCGGCGGTATCCATAAGCGGGAACATGATGCGATTGCGGAATTTGTCGGTGAGCCCGCGATCGCCTTTCTTCGCGAGCCCTGCATCAACTATCTCTTTCTCTGAGAACTTCTTCTGCGCCAGATAATCAGAAAGCGCGCTCCAGCTGTCGCCCGCCCACCCAAGCCGGAACGCACGCACCGTCTCGTCGGTCAGCCCACGACTTTTCAAATACTCTTTCGCTGCATCGCTGAGCGCCGTCTGATAAATGAGCGTCGCCGCTTCCATCGCCTCGAAAAGGCGGTCCTTGTCGTCTTTCTGTTCACGGCCGGAAAAGTCAAGCGGAACGCCCGCTTTATCGGCAAGGATCTTCAGAGCACCCTTGAAATCGACGCCCTCGATGGTTTCTACGAAGGTAAAGATGTCTCCCCCAACGCCGCAGCCAAAACAGTGATACGTGCCCCTGTCTGGCGAGACGATAAACGATGGCGTCTTTTCAGCATGAAAAGGGCACCGCGCGCGCAGATTCAGTCCGGCGCGTTCGAGCTTCACGTACTGCGAAGCGACGTCGACTATCGAAAGCCGGTCTTTCACCTGTTGAACGGTATCGGCCATACGGGCATCATAGCAAACCTAGTGCATGATTTGACATGGGTATGTATTGATGTTATTATGCTCTTCAGTATCTGCTAGCCGTCGAACAGAAGGTAAACGGTCATGAAAATCGTTCGGGTAATAGGAAGTGCACTGATGTCACTCGGATTCAATGTCGTGGTTCTTGTGGTGGGGGCGGAATTCTACCGCCTTGGAGTCATCTCGCCCGAGAATATAGTCCACGGTCTCATTGTCGGATTCGGAATGGTGATCTTCGGCATCATCACGAATCTTGCCGCCGACCAGCCCAAACAGCCGAATCGGTAGCACATACAAATGCCGCTCGTCCTTCCCAGGATGAGCGGCGTTACTTTTTTCGCAGAATAACCAAAAGCCCGGACAAACCTGTCCGGGCTTTTAATTTTTTACATGACAGATAGCGAGACGGGAGCAGAGGAATTGCTTCGCGAGGGTCTCTCGCAGGCCGACGGGCCGAGTGAGACGGGGTTGGAGCCCCGTCGCAAGGCCGGAGGCGCTTGGCGCCGAGGCGGGGTCGCGCAACATCGCAGCAGCGATGCATGCGTGACTGAGGTTGGGCGAGCACGCCCAGACAGCGACCCGAGAGAAGTAATTCCGCTGCCGCCCGCGAGCGGAAATTATGCTGCTGGCTTTTCTGCTGCCGATTCCATCGGAACCATGGCTGCTTCTTGCGCATTAAGCTTTTCCTGAAGATCCTTGACCATCGTGTACTTGCGCGAGCCCTTGAATCCGGTACCTGCCGGGATGAGGCGACCGATGATGACATTCTCCTTGAGGCCGACGAGACGGTCGACAGCGCCGGAGACAGCCGCTTCGGCGAGCTTGCGCGGCGTGTTCTGGAAGGAGATCGCCGAGAGGAATGAAGCGCGGGTGAGCGAGACTTCGGTGATACCGAGAAGCAGCTGCTTCCCTTTCGCCAATTCCCTGCTTTCGCTCTTCATGATCTCGTTGATTCTCTCGAGCTCGAAATCCGCGATGATTTCTCCTGCGGAGACTCCGGTGTCTCCTGGGGTCACGACCGACATACGCGAGAACATCTGCTTGACGATAATCTCGAGGTGCTTGCGCGCGGTCGAGACACCCTGAAGCTCGTAGATACGCGTGATTTCGGCAATGACGTATTCCTGTGCGCGCTCTTTACCGGCGAGGAGGAAGAGCTCGTCCATGTCGGCGCTGCCGTCGGTCATGAAGTCACCTTTCGTCACGCTCTGTCCTGGCTTCACAAGGACCATGCGGGCCGACGGGACATGGTATTCGATGTCACGCTTCGCTGCTTTTCCTTCGGCAGCAAGGATGATGACCGTCTCACCTGCGTCTTTCTCGACGCTGGTAACCATACCTGAGACACGTGCGAGCGCTGCAGGACTCTTCGGCATACGAGTCTCGAAGACTTCTTCAACGCGTGGAAGACCCATGGTGATGTCACCGCCTGCCTGCGCGACACCTCCGGTGTGGAACGTACGCATGGTGAGCTGGGTACCTGGCTCGCCGATCGCCTGTGCGGCGATAACGCCGACTGCTTCGCCGAGATCGATGAGTTCGCCATTCGCCAGGTCAACGCCGTAGCATTTCTGACAGACACCGCGCGGTACACGGCAGGTCATCGGACTACGAACCATTCCCTGAATTGCTTCGCTTGCTTCGATCAACTTCGCTTCATCGCGATTCAAGAGTTGGTTGCGCTTGTAGGTAACACCTGCAGCAACGAGATCTTCCGCGAGAACGCGACCTGCGAGACGATCGCCGAACGAACCGCCGAGTTGCTCTTTGGTCGGGCGCGGGATGATGACGCCATCTTTCGTACCACAATCATCTTCAAGGACGACGACGTCGTGTGCGACATCGAAGAGACGTCGGGTGAGGTAACCGGCGCGTGCCGTGTTGAGCGCGGTGTCGGCGAGACCTTTGCGGGCACCGTGCGTCGACGTGAAGTATTCGATCGGCGTGAGTCCCTCCTTAAGAGATGAGACGATCGGGAATTCGATGACTTCACCGCGCGGGTTGGTGATGAGACCTTTCATGCCGGCCATCTGGTGCAGCTGGACGACGGAACCGCGGGCGCCCGAGGTAATCATGTTGTGGACCGGACCGGTATCGTCAAGAGCATCGACGACTTTCTTGCGCAGCTCGCCGGATGCCTTGCCCCAGATTTCGATGGTCGCGCGGCGGCGCTCTTCGTCGGTCAGAAGTCCGTTTTCGTAGTTTTCGCGCTCACGCAAGACTGCCTCCTTCGCTTCTGCGACGAGTTCTGCCTTGCCTTCCGGCACCTTCACGTCCGAGATGGACCAGGTGATACCGGCGTGAGTCGCGTACTTGAAGCCGAAAGTCTTGATCTTGTCGAGAATCGACGGGATGCCGTCGAGCTGATAGTGCGTGACCAGCGTGTGGACCAAGGCACCCATCTTCTTGTTCGTCATCTCGTCGTTGAAGTACGGGAAATCATTCGGGAGGACGGAGTTGAAGAGGAGGCGGCCGACCGATGTCTCGAACGGTTTGCCTTCGAATGCGTCGTATTTCTTGTTTTCAGATGGGAGGACCCAGATCTTCGCGCGCAAGTCTACTGCGCCGAAGTCATATGCCGTGATTGCAGCGTTGGTCGAAGGATACGTCTTCCCTTCGCCGTTTACTCCCGGCATCATACGAGTCATCCAGTAGCAGCCGAGGACGATGTCGAGAAGCTTTGAGGCCACGACGACGTCACCGGAACCTGGCTTCAGGATGTTCTTGTTTGCCGACATCATCTGCGCGGCTTCCATCTGCGACTCTTCAGAAAGCGGCACGTGGACGGCCATCGCGTCGCCGTCGAAGTCGGCGTTGTACGCAGGACACACCAGCGGATGAACCTGAATCGCGTTGCCTTCGATAAGAACGGGACGGAACGCCTGCATCGATTGGCGGTGAAGCGTCGGTGCGCGGTTCAAGAGGACATACTTGCCTTGGATCGCCTCTTCGAGGATCGGCCATACTTCTGGTGCTTCGTCTTCGATCATGCGGCCAGCGCCACGGATGTTGTACGCGTGTTCACGCGCAAGAAGGCCGTGGATGACGAACGGACGGAAGAGCTCCAAGACCATGTGCTTCGGGAGACCGCATTCGTCGAGCGCCAAGTCTGGTCCGACGACGATGACGGAACGACCCGAGTAGTCGACGCGTTTACCGAGAAGGTTCTGGCGAAGGTAGCCGTGCTTACCTTTCAGGTAATCTGCGAGAGATTTCAGCGCGCGACGGCGACCGCCGAGGATGCCGAGTACGCCTGCGCCGCGACGCATGGAGTTGTCGAGAAGCGCGTCAATCGCTTCCTGCAGGATGCGCTTTTCATTGCGGAGGATGACATCGGGAGCGTGAATAGCCATGAGGCGCTTCAAGCGGTTGTTACGGTTGATGACACGGCGATAGAGGTCGTTCAAGTCGGACGACGCATGACGACCGCCTTCGAGGGCGACCATCGGGCGAAGTGCCGGCGGGACGACTGGGAGACGCGTAAGGAACATCCATTCCGGACGCACTTCCGCGCGCTGCATGGCTTCCGCGAGGGCAAGACGCTTGCGCGCCTTGTCTCGCTCTGCGGCGCCAACGGTATCGTAGCTGTTCTTCAATTCGACGATGAACGTTGCGAGATCGAGCTTCTTCAATATGTTGTAGAGTGCCTCCGGACCGATGGCAGCGCGGAACATCGCGCCGTACTTCACGGCGAAAAGGTGATACGCAGCCTCGTCGAGGACAGAGCCTTCTTGGATGCTCTCGATATCTTTCTTTGCCTTGTTGGCGAGATCCTTCAAGCGCGTCTTTTCATCAGCGTTCGAAGCGGCTCGGGATTTTGCGGTGTATTCCTGCTCGAGATCCCTGAGCAATCGAGTGCGCTCGCCCTCGTCGACTGAGGTGACGATGTAGCCGGCGAAATAGACCACCTTTTCGACTTCTGCAGCCGAGAGGCCGAGAAGAAGAGCGATACGCGACGGAATGCCGCGAAGGAACCAGATGTGCGCGACCGGCGTCGCGAGATCGATGTGACCCATGCGCTCACGGCGCACGATGGCACGGGTGATTTCCACGCCGCACTTTTCGCAGACGATACCGCGGAAGCGGATACCACGGTATTTGCCGCAGTAACATTCGTAGTCCTTTTCCGGACCGAAGACGCGCTCATCGAAGAGGCCGTTCTTTTCCGGTCGCTGCGTGCGGTAGTTGATGGTCTCCGGCTTCGTGATTTCACCATGCGACCAATCGAGAATCTTCTCGGGAGAAGCGAGACGCATCGCGATCGCGCTGAAATCCTGCGGAAGCGTATCCTTCGTTCGCTTCATGACATTGTGTGCGTTGGACATACGGGTTATGCGTTATCGCTTTCGCTTTTAAATTCGAGATCGATGCCGAGGCCACGCAGGTGTCGCACGAGGACATTGAAGGTAGCCGGTGTATTCGATTCCTTGATGCGCTCTCCGCTTACGATCGCATCGAAAGCAGCAGAGCGACCGAGGATGTCGTCAGATTTGTAGGTGAGGATTTCGCGGAGCGAGTGGGCTGCACCGTAGCCGAGGAACGCCCAGACTTCCATTTCTCCGACGCGCTGACCGCCGTTTTGCGCCTTGCCGCCAAGCGGCTGCTGCGTGGTGAGGCTGTACGGACCGATGGAGCGCATGTGAATCTTGTCTTCAACCATGTGATGGAGCTTCAACATGTACATGACGCCGACGGAGACCGGCTGTGCGAATGCTTCGCCGGTGCGGCCATCGAAGAGGATACGCTTACCATCTTCGCGGAAGCCTCCAGCTTTCAGTTCATCGCGAATTTCTTCTTCAGTTGCACCTGCAAAGGACGGGACGACTGCCTGATAGCCACCTGCTTCAGCGGCGAGGCCGAGGTGCAGCTCGAGAATCTGTCCCAAGTTCATACGGGACGGAACGCCGAGTGGTGTGAGAATGATATCCACCGGTTCGCCATTTTCGTCGTACGGCATGTCTTCTTCCGGCAAGACGCGCGAGATGACGCCCTTGTTACCGTGACGACCCGCAAGCTTGTCGCCGACGGAGATCGTGCGCAGCTGTGCGACTTCGACGTGCACGCGCTTGATGACGCCGCTCTCGAGGATGTCGCCGTTTTCGCGAGAAAATACTTTTACCGAGACGACGCGCCCGCGCTTGCCTCCTTCCATGCGCATCGAGGTGTCTTTCACGTCTTTCGCCTTCTCACCGAAGATTGCGTGCAAGAGGCGCTCTTCCGGCGTGAGCTGCGTTTCCCCCTTCGGCGTTACTTTGCCGACGAGGATGTCGCCCGTGCGCACTTCTGCGCCAATGCGGACGATACCTTCTTCATCGAGGTTGCGGAGTTTGAATTCAGAGACGTTTGGGATGTCGTGGGTCGTGACCTCGGGCCCAAGCTTCGTGTCGCGCACCACCGAAACGAATTCTTCCATGTGGATGGACGTGAGACGCGCTTCTTTCGCAAGCTTCTCCGAAATAACAATTGCGTCTTCGAAGTTGTTACCGAACCATGGGAGGAATGCGACGCGGACGTTCTGACCGACGGCGAGCTGGCCGTTATCCGATGTCGATGCGTCGGCGAGCACGCCACCTTTCTTCACTTTGTCGCCGACCGAGACGCTCGGGCGCTGATGGAAGGCAGTGAAGCCGTTGGTTCGAGAGAAATTGACGAGATTGTATTCCTTGGTTTTGCCGTCGGCGTTTTTCACCTTGATGGTGCGTGCGTCGGAATAGGTAACTTCGCCTGCTTCGGAAGAGAGAAGCACGCGACCGCTATCGCGCGCAGCCGTTCCTTCGATGCCAGTCGCGACGACCGGTGCATCAGGAATGACCAACGGGACCGCCTGCTTCATCATGTTCGAGCCCATGAGTGCGCGGTTCGCATCGTCGTTCTCGACGAACGGGATGAGTGCAGTTGCGACGGAAAACGGCTGGTTGGTGGCGATTTCCATGAAATCGACATCGTCGCGCAGGACGATAATTGGCTCGCCGTTCTTGCGCACTTCGACGGTCTCGACAGTGATACGACCATCGGCAGCATTGAACGGAATCGCCGCGTGCGCGATAGCATACTGCTCTTCTTCGAGCGCATTCATGTAGATGATCTCCTTTGTCACCTTGCCTTTCACGACTTTCGCGTACGGAGTCTCGATGACGCCGAATTCGTTCGGACGGGCATAGAGTGCCATGTGGAGGACCAGACCGATGTTCTTACCTTCTGGAGTGTGAATCGGGCAGACGCGGCCGTAGTGCGACGAATGGACGTCGCGGACTTCGAGGCCGGCGCGCTCCGAAACCAGTCCGCCGCGACCCAAGGTCGAGAGCGTGCGAAGGTGTTCGATCTCATCGAGCGAGTTGTACTGCTGCATCAACTGTGAGAGCTGGTCGGTGGTGAAGAATTCGCGAATCGATGCTTGGAACGGGCGCGGATTCACGAACTGAACCGGCAGCGACGTGTCGGGGTCGACCATCGCCATACGGTCTTGGATGTTGCGCTTCATGCGCGAAAGACCGATACGCATGCGCTGTTCGAGGAGTTCGCCGACGAAGCGGACGCGGCGGAAACCGAGGTGATCGATATCATCTGCCTGCGAGCCAGGCGTCGTGTTCAAAGCGACGATGTGCCCCACGATTCGCGCAATGTCGTCCAATGAGAGTGTCGATTTGAGGAGGTCTTTCTCACCGATCGGCAGGCCCCAACGGCGATTGAAATGAAAGCGGCCGACCTTCGAGAGATCATAACGCTCAGGTGAAAGTATTGCGGTGACATGATCCTGTGCGGCATTACCTGTGGCGATATCGCCATCGCGCAGTCTTCGGTAAATCTCGACAAATGCTTCAGCAGTAGTCTTTGCGCTGTCTACCGCAAGAGTAGTCTCGATGACCGTACGCGCTGCATCTTCCTTGAAGAGTGCAGAGATAGCCGCATCGGTGCCGGCGCCGAGAACTCGCAAGAGAGAAGTCACCGGGAAGCGGCGCTTGCGGTCGATTTTCACATAGATAGCGCCATCAGCATCCGATTCGATCTCAATCCACACACCGCGCGACGGGATCACCTTCGCAGCAAAGTAATTCTTGCCCTTATAAGGAATACCTTCGAAGAAGACACCATAGGAGCGGGCGAGTTGCGGAACCACGATGCGCTCGACACCATTGATGATGAACGTACCGTGCTTGGTCATCCACGGAAAATCAGCAACGAAAATCTCCTGCTCTTTTTCAGAGCCGGTGGTCTTGTTCGTGAGCTTTGCGACAACCGAGAGCGGTGCCTCGTACGTCTTCATGTGCCCCTTGGCGTATTGTTCGTCCCAGCGCACCGCGCCGAACGTGAAGTTAGAAAGTTCGAGGGTGAATTTCTTCCCCGCGTGATCCGAGATTGGTGAAAATTCTTTGAACACCTTTGCGGCACCTTCGCGCACGAGCAATTCAAACGAATCGAGCTGACTTTCGACGAGGTTCGGGAGCTCGACGAGTGGTAGACGATGCTTGCCGAAAAACTTCTGCGGGAGCGCTTTTTTAGTACGTGCCATGATCGATAATTAGTTACGACAGACAAAGAAAGCGTCGGAGGGCGCTTTCACAACTGTTATTAAATACTTACAGAAGGGTCGTACTAATGAGTTATGGCGTAACTCAATCGGTATCAAAAGTACTGGAATACTATATACCCCACCCCGTCAAGCGTCAAGCTTAAGCAGACCTGTCAAAGGCCCCTTGGGGATAACTTCAGGCAAAGAAAAAGAGGGATCGCGCTAACGGCCCCTCTCTTCAATGCTGGCGCCGCTACTCTTGCGACGCCTCCTTCTGCGCGGAATCCATCGATGCCGCTTTTTTCAGTGCGCTCGACGAAAGGAGGTCCTCCTTAGGAGTCCAGCCTCCCCCGCTGACGGATCCGCCACGGAACGTGGGCAATGCAGTCTTCCCTACGTTTTTGGAACGCGGCGGCAACCATTCGCGCGGCTTCGTCATATCAAACACCCCTAGTACTTTCGACACGCAAAGACAATCCCCTGCGCGAGCACCCTCAGTGCTATTGGTACCGTACTCCTCGAGAAAGCATGCGTCAACCCTGCTTTTGCTTCCAAGCGTTGATATTGGCATGGTGCCCCGTCTTCAGGACTTCAGGTACCTTGTATTTCTTTTTCTTCCAAAGCAGCACATCTGGGCGCGTATAAACCTCCGGCGACGAGACACGATTGCGCTCAAGCGATTCGATTTTTCCCAACACCCCCGGAATAAAGCGGGCAATCGCATCAATCATGGTTGCGGCAGGAAGCTCCCCGCCCGTGAGTACATACGGACCGACTGAGACGCTCTTCGCCTTCAATATTTTCGGAACCCGCGCATCAACGCCCTCATAGCGTCCGCTGATAAAAAGAATGTCCTTTTTCTTTGCGAGCTTTTTCGCCATCGCCTCATCAAATTGCGTGCCGTCGGTGGCAAAGAAAATCTTCTCGACTCCTTTCTTCCCCTTGAGCGCCTTTTCAGCCGCCCTTAGCATTGCTTGCGGCTCAAGCACCATCCCCGGACCGCCGCCATAGGGTCGCTGATCAACCCTTTTATGCTTCCCGACCGCGAATTTCTTTGGATCGTAGTACGAAATCTTAATCAGCTTTTTTTCAATGGCACGCCCTAAAACCGAGCTCGTGAGGTACGGCTCGATGGATTCGGGAAACAAAGTAAGGATATGAAAGTGAAGCATACATCGGCTACGTGCAGGCGGGACATCGGCGGAAGTTTTCCGGGGTCTCTCGCAGGCTGACGAGCCGAGAGCGAGCGCTGCGCGAGCACGCGCAGACAGCGACCCCGGAAAACTTTTGACGATGGCACGCCAGGTTAGTTCTCGCCTTTGAGATCCGCAACGACATCATCGACCGTTCGGTCGCGCTCATAAGGAGCGCTAGGTGCGCCGCCGCCGAGTCCGCGTTCGCTCCCTTCTGGCTCTTCTATCTTGAGATTCACACGTGCGTCGTTTTTCATACCCACGACTCGGAGCACGGTGCGGATGGCTTTCGCCGTCGCGCCCGAGCGTCCGATGATCTTGCCCATGTCATCTTTGTGAACGGCCAGAGTCAGGAGGACGCCCATCTCATCGACGGTGCGCTTAATCGAAACACTCTCTGGGTTATCCACGAGCGCCTTCACCACATAATCGAGAAACTGCTGGTCTTGGTCCATGACGGTAATTGAGCCGGTAAGTCAGTATATGGTGTGCGACGACCGCACGAGCGTCAACCCCATGAGAGAACAAATCTGTTGACGGCACTCATTCTTCACTTCGTACAAAGAACTCAAATTATGCCTACTTCAGATAACCTCTCTCACGGGGTCAATGCTATGCCTGTGCAGAAGCCTCCTCGGCAGGTGCTTCAGCGGCTTTTGCTTTCGGTGCTTCTGCCTCAGCAACAGCTTCAGCTGGAGCGGCCGCTGCAGGAGCAGGTGTCGGAGCCGCTTCCTCCTCCTTCTTCGGAACCGTCTTCTTCGGGAGGACGTTGATCTTCTTCCCGGTGATCACGTTCGCCGAGATGAGCATATTGTGCATCGTGCCGGATGCCTGAGCACCCACAGAAAGCCAGTACTTGATGCGCTCTGCGTCGAGAACGCGCTGTTTGGTCTTCGGGTTGTAGGAGCCGACCGTATCGACGGGCTTCCCGGCCTTGGGGCCGCGAGTGTGTTCAGCAACGACAACCCGGTAGGACGGGTCGTTCGTGCGGCCGATGCGCTGTAAACGGATCTTTAACATGTCGGGGCACTATACCCCATGAGATACGGAACATCAAGTTCCGATCTAACAGGGCGGGCCAGCAGCAGTTTTGCGCTCATTTCCTCTATTTCGCCACTCGCTCAGCCTCCTCAAGCTTCACGGAAAGGATCTTCGAGACGCCATCCTGTCCCATTGTGACGCCATACAACTCGCCGGCCGCGCTCATCGTCGCGCGATTGTGCGTGATGACGATGAGTTGCGATTTCTTACCGAGCTCCATGATCATATCGGCGTATCGCTTCGAATTCGCCTCATCGAGCGCAGCATCGGTCTCATCAAGAATCAAAAACGGCGGCGGGTTCACTTGCGACATGGAAAAGATGAGTGCAATCGAGGTAAGCGCACGTTCGCCGCCCGACAGTACTTCGAGGCCACGGATTTTCTTGCGCGGCAACGAGACATCGATGGAAAGACCCGCGTACAATTCTTCTTCCTCGAGAATAACGTCATCTTCCAAATCCTCCCGCTTCCCCCTTCGTGGGGATTCCACCAATAATTTCGCACTTCCCCCGCCGAAAAGCTTGGTGAAAAATCCGTCGAGTGCTGCATTGATATGAACGAGGCCGTCCTTGAATCGCGCATCGATGGTGGTTTCTAGCTCAGCAATAATGTCTTTAAGCGCTGCTGCCGAGCGCTCCAAATCTTCGAGCTCTTTCGCGAGGAAAAGATCGCGCTCCTGCGTCTGCGTATACTCTTTGACAATAGCGTCTCCACCGCCGACGCCAGCTTCTTCGATTTTTATCTTCAGACGCTCGAGTGCGCGGCGGCGCTTCTCCTGTTCGCCACGCTCTTCCATGAGCGCTCCTTCCGGAACTTCATGCTTGTCCCAACCTTGCATAGCAGAACCGATGAGCGCGATGCCTTCGCGCACCTCTTCCTCATACCGGCGCTTCTCAACAGACAGATGCTCGCGTTCTCCTTTCCGAGAAATCATTCGCGACTGCGCTTCACGCAGCTGCCCTTCGATTGCGATTTCATCTTTCTCCGCAGCAAAAGCTGCCTCACGCACGCGCGTCATATCAGAGCGCACACGTTCAAGCTCGGCAGACATCTTCGTCTCGTCGGCTTCTGCCTGTGTGAGCGATGCAGAGAGACGCGCTACCGCATCTTCAGCTTCTTTATTGGTGATGGGAGCGACACCGGCAAGCCCGTCGAGAAACGAGTGAATGCGTTCTCGCAGCTGAGAGAGGAGCGCACGCATGCCCGTGATATCATCTTGCGCCTCTGCACGCTCTATTCCATCGGTAATCTCGCGCACGAAATCGCGCACGTGCGGCGCAGGAAGAATCGCCTCCACGGTCACGTTCGTCGCTTCTACGGCGCCTTCGGCCCTCCCGAGCTCACGCGCGATATCTTCCCGCTTCCGTCGCGCCTCGCCGAGCTTCCGTTGCAGCTCTTCCAATTCCTTAACCAATCCCTCCCGCGAACCGTCGTCGGTCTTGCCTCCTTTTACGCGCCGCACTTCACGCAGTTTCTCTTCCAGTTCGCGAATGGATTCCATCATCTCTTTCAGATCATCATCAATGCGCGCGCCTTCGGCCGTCAGCCACGCATTCTCCCGCGCGAGATATTCGGCGAGCTTGTGTGCAAGCTCATCCTTCATCTCGCGCGCCTTTTCAATCTTTTCCACTTGCACCAAGAGGAATTTCAAATGAGGCGCAAGCTCGCGCCGCAGCGATTTCGTCTTATCGATATTCACCGCCGTTTCCTCGAGCTTCCGCTCGCTCTCCGCCTTCTTGTGCTGATAGAGCTTGAGGCCGAGCGCGTCCTCCACCATCTCGCGTCGCTCGCGCGGACTCGCATTCAAAATGCGATCTGCTTCTCCTTGCGAGATGATCTGATAGCCGGAGCCGCCGATATTGGCGCCTGCCAAGAGGCGGATCACGTCCTTCAAGCGCACTTGCGAGCCGTTGAGGAGATATTCGTTTTGCCCATCGCGATGCACGATGCGCTCGATGACGACCTCGGAAAAATCGATATCCAGCAATCGCTTCGAATTATCAAACGTGAGCTTGATGGTAGCGCGATTCATTCTTGGCAGCGCCGGCGAGCCGCCCCAAATCATGTCCTCGCCGCGCTTCCCGCGCATGCTTTTCATGGATTGCTCGCCAAGAACGAAGCGGAATCCGTCGGCGACATTGCTCTTCCCTGAGCCATTCGGCCCCACGATCGAAGAAATCCGCGAACCGAAAACAAGCTCGGTCTTCTTGCCGAATGATTTGAACCCTGCGAGCTCGATGGACTTCAGGTACATTCTGCTCATTGTACCAGCTTCCGAATCTACATACCTTGATCAATCTCCCGCATTCTCGTTATTGTCGCGTCAAACTCTTTCATCGCCACATCCCGAATGAACTGCTCAAAATCTGGAATTCGCGGCTCGATGAACGTTTGCATAGCGGGAATATCTTGAGCAGCATACAATTTTTCAAATTCCGGATGATCTGATTCTGGCAACGCTTTAAGCGTCTCAAGGAGCACTCGATTGAGCACGTTTGTGCCGAGCGCGGTCAGAAATGCCTCTTTGTTCTCCGGAGAGCTATCCTGCATGCCCAATTCGATCAGAATGTGCTGCACGGCATCACTACCTAGAATCCCTTCAACGGTATTGAAATTTGAAGCCATATTTTTTATACACGAAGTGCCGCTAGCTGTCTGATAAGGCCACTGGTACCGCCTTTCCCGCTTAATGCATTCTCGAGAAGTCGAAAGTTTCCACTCTGCAGATTATCCTTCAATGCTGATAGAAATAGAGGGTCTTTCCATACCGAAGTATTCAGTGTGCGGTTATCTATGAATCGCAAATCCAGTCCGTCGGCGCCTTGGACGATCGGTGTACCGAATTTATCTGCGAGTTCTGGGAATCCCGTCAAGACATCACGAACCGCTTCGATAAATTGATTTCGTGCCAATTCGCTCAGTCCAAGGCGTTGGAAGTAAGGCGAATTGAGGAGATTCGATTTCATGAATCCGTCCAGTCCATTTCTCGATGCTGCATCTCCCGCGTTAACGGTATACTCTTTTGGAAATTCCCAACCAGGTGACGGTACTGCTTCTGGTGGAACGGACGTGACAATGCTTGAATCGGGAATACCCGGAATCATCGTCTTAGGCTGGGGGAATGATTCGGGCGCTTCAAACCCTTCACCGCCATAGTTTGGAACCTTTGGAGCATCGGGGCCGGGTGGTATTTCTTGCGGTTTCAAGGTCGGCGTAGTATCGGAAGGTGCACTTATAAGTTGATCGAGATTAATTGCCTGCGCTCCGTAAGTAGTTCCGTATCCCAAAAGAATGCCCAAGAGAACTGGAGCAACTTTTGCTCCGTGAGCGTCGTTATTCCTCAAATAGTTCCGCATATGCGTACTAGTGAGACCAGCAATGGCGCCTCCTGCGACTGGAGCAAGTATGCCCGCAGAAAAGAATGCAGCCGCGAGAAGTGCCGCCGATGCTCCCATAACGACCGCATTTCCTGCCCCTTCGAAATTCCGCCGTGCAAAGAATCGCGTATAACCTTTGGCATATGCCTCGCGCTGAATCTCGACTTCGCGACTCGCAAGCGCCTTCCAGCGAATACCATCAGGTGATCGCGGATGATTTTCACGCAAACCCTGTAATGCTTCGGGCGAAAGGGAAAGTGGCGCATTTCTAGTTCCTCTGCGCCCCTGAATCAGTGAATACAGACCAGCGCGTTTGTCCTTACTCTCGCGGATCGTCATCTCCCAAAAATCCCTCAATGCGCCGTCTTCGGGATTATATTTTTGAAGGAAACGTGGGGTGAGCCAGTAGCGCAACGTCTTCTTTTCTTCACTGAATCGTTGCTGCCATGTCGCAATCTGTGCATCACGATCAGTTCTCGCTAAAAATCGTGGCATCTTCTCGCCTGTGTCCTCCCGTATATCGGTAGGTACATCCGAAGCATCCGGAGCGGATTCGCCTCCCGGGTTTGTTCTATCGCGAACTTCCGCGAGGGCTTGGGCGAAATCCGGTCCATTCGTCGCTTCTTGCGACGGTAACGGCGGAGGTTCGGCCGAATCCCTGATCCGCAAGTCGGAATGGGCATATTTCCCTAGCAGATGTTTCTGAAGAGCATTCGCTTTCCCTTTAGTATTGACTTTTGCAATACTTTTCTCGACGTCATCCCTGTCAGATTCCGGAATCTCGAAACGAGAGAGTTGATCGCGCATCCGTTGCTGCCATTTCGCCGAATTCGACGTTTGCCCGCGTTCCGTATCGTCCTTTATGCCGTATATCCTATTATGATCATCGAGGGAAAGGGTTCCCGCAGGCAGTATTGACTTATCGATTTCGGAGCGCACCCGCTCCTCGAGTTCCCGTTGCGCTTTCTCCTGCTGCTCTGCGACCAGCGAAGCCGCGCGGCCGAAATCGTGCGGCTTAAGCGCTTCTATTTCTCTGCGTATCGCTGCCAAAGCATCTGGATTCGAACTTCGAGATATTCTTGCATGTAATCCTTTCTCTAATTCTTTGCCGACATCATGTGATTGTTTGCGTTCTTTGATGAGCTGAAGCAACTCCACCCTCGAATTATCTACGTCTGCCAACGACAATTTCACTTTCTCTGCTTTCTTTTCTTTCTCATCCGAATCCTCGCCCGCATCAGCCTTCACCTTAATGCGTCGCTTTGAAGTGGCCGGCACCGATGCAGCCTCGTCTGGATTTTGCGCCTGCGGCGCAGGATCACCTTCACCAATCGGCTCATCCGAAGGCTTTTCACTCGATGCGTCAACCTCTTTATCCGGCTGAGCATCTCGCTGCCTGACTCGTCGAACGCGAACAGGTTGCATCTGCAGTGCATCGATGCTCCCGCGGACTTTCGTGACGTCTGCACTACTTGTGATCGTTTCAATCTCTCTAAATATCTGGATTTGCTGTTCCTCCGAGACTCTTCGCGTCTTTAAATCACTTCGTAAATTGGCCTGAATTCTTTCTTTATCGTTCTCGCTTAATAAACTTTCCTGATCACGAATGGCACGCGGTGATTGCCGCACACCTCTTTCTTCCTCAGTGATTTGAGCCAAGGATGTCAATGGTTCTTTGCCGGCTTCCTTACGGAGCTTGTTTAGCTCGTGCAGCATCGCCGCAGAACTTTCTTTTGGTCCGCCATGATACTCCCGAAAATTTGCATCATTAAATGGTACGCTCCCGATAGGTTCACGATTTTCATCAAGCAAAACGAGTGCCTCACCTTCTAGCTTCGTGTCTACCCAACGACTGCGCATGTCGTCGCTAATCGCGGTTTGTGTTTCTTCTTTTTTCTTGTCAGGAGATACGGGTGCGCCAGGAGTCTTCTCTACCATATGCAAAAAAGTATAGCATTGGACTTTGCCCGCATATGCTAGCAATTCGAGTAAATGGGAATAGAAAATCCCCGGAGCGATTGCGCGCTCCGGGGTAATGACTTGTGCACAGAATTTCAAGGTTTCGGGGCTTTATTTCTTTGACCCGAAACCCCAGCGCGTTCCTTCCGCCGGTTTTGTCGCCGGTGGAGGGCCCTGATCAGCTGGTGTTCCTGCCGATTCCGCAGGAGCCGGCTGCTGCTTGGCTAAACGCCTTGCCTCGCGGCGTGCGGCGTTCTCTTCGATGCGCTTTTCTTCTGCAAGGTCCCAGAACTTCCGATAGGAGGGGCCAGAGGCATCCACCATCTTCAGTTCAGTCGGTGTGCCTACAAGACGAACGAACGTCCCGTCGACATCCTGCTGGATACCTTCACCACCATTCTTCGGTACCGCGATCAAGTCGTATCGGTACTGAGGAATCTCCTTGCCACGAAGGCGGTCACGGCCGACCGCAGACCAGAGTCGCTTCGACTCTTCCCCACTAAAATCAATGCCGGCTTCTCTTGCCAACACCGACCGTGCTCCACCAAGCGAGTGGAACCCGTGAGAATGCAGAACGACCCCTTTCCGTTTGAGATCGATCAGGTCCGGCTCTGTTGAGAGCGCCCTCTTGATTCGCCCGGTTTTCGGGTCCGTAGCTTGGATTTCGCTGAGGATGAGCCCGGAGGCCAACGAGCAGTACCAGTTTTGCTCATCCTCGTCGATGACGGTTAACACAGGTTTCTTCTGACCTTCAGGGATCTTGTAGGATCCCTGGAGAGCGAGGTTTCCGTCGAGCGGCATCTTCCCTTGCGGGTCGACGATGTCGATCAACTCAAAACCGGGTGAGAGCTTCTTGCCGATGGTGTCACCCATCAGCGTGATCAGGCGTGATTCTCCGGTGACCTCACCGGAATCCCGATCCTTCTCGTCCCAGATTTTGACCAGGTGACCTGGCGTCGGACCAGAGCGGTCACGACGGGCACGGAACTTGCTCAGATTGTTGACTTGCGCCATGGAACAACCTTTCTTTCAAGGTACAGTGTAAGATTTGCCGAAGACTACCCCCGACACGACCTTACGCTTGGCATTATATCAGATAGTTATTGAATGTCAATGTTTCCTGAAATCCCCCACTACCATCCCTTCGCCACCAGCGCCTTTTGCGCGGCGTCTTGTTCGGCCTCTTGTTTTGAGCGGCCTTCGCCGAGTGCTATTTTTTCGCGACCGAGGTAGGCAGCAACGACGAATACCTTGTCGTGATCCGGTCCGGTCTGTGATGCGAGCTCGTACGTCGGCGTGATCGAGACTCTCTCTTGCGACATCTCTTGGAAGCGGCTCTTTGCGTCCTGCCAGAGCTTATTTGCGACGACGTTGTCAGTCTTGTGGAATAATTGCGCGTCGATGAAATCGTAGGCCGCCTTGTAGCCGAGATCGAGATAAATCGCGCCGATGACGGCTTCGAAAGCATTGGCGAGGATGATGCCGCGCGCACGGCCGGTGTCTTTCGCTTCGCCGCGGCTCAGCAGCAGGAATTCGTTCATACCGAGCTTTGTCGCGGCATCCGCGATTGAATTCGTGTTCACCAGTGCAGCGCGAAATGCCGTGAGTTCCCCTTCCGGCTTTTCCGGATATTTCGCGTAGAGGAATTCCGTCGAGGCGAGCTCAAGAACGGCATCGCCGAGGAATTCCAAGCGTTCGTTATGCTCGGCGCCAGCGCGTCGGTTTTCGTTGAGGTAGGACCTATGAGTAAATGCCGTCTCCAACAGGCGCTTATTCTTAAATCCGACACCGACTCTCTCTTCGAATGGAGTAAAATCCATGTGGGTAGCCGGCGGTCAGTTGCCTGACACCAGTTGCCACTACTGTATACGGATTCGGTGCGAGCTACAAGCGACCTGCGCTTATCGCCCCTTTTGCGCGAGGATGTTGATTGCCGGGATGATGATTTTCAACGTGTCGTCGTAGAAATTGAGGCTGCCGACTTGCGAGAGCGGAAACCACTGCGCATCGTCGAGGCCGCCGGATGGTCCGAGCTTGATGTCCGTAAACGGCGATTCTGCAAGAAAATAGGTGACGCGCTTTCGCTTCTTGCCGCCTTTCACATCGGGATCATTGGCGGTGTATTCATTGACGCCGAGCTCTTCTTTTATCACTGCGTCGAGGTTGAGTTCTTCTTTGATAGAGCGCATCGCACCAGCTTTCACATCTTCGCCAGGCATCGTCTTCCCTTTCGAAATCGTCCAGTGACCGAAGATATCGTGAACGAACGCAAGGTACGTATCCCCTTCGTGTTTGGCATAGACCACGGCGCCGCCCAGCTGTTCCAGCGGCATCTTGCTGATTCCTTGCCCGCCCGGCCCCTGCTTGCGCGCGCTCCCGTCATTCTTGCCGGGCTCCCCTAATTCGACATACACCGCTCCCAAGACGCCATTTACAAAACGGCCCGACGAGGCGGAGCCGAAATTCTTTGCGAGTTCGATAGCTTCGTTGATAGCGACTTTCGCCGGTACTTGCGCCCTGTCGGCAAAGAGAAGCTCCGCAAGGCCGAGGCGGAGGATATTGCGGTCGATGGCAGCGATTTTATCAATTGGCCATTCCGGCGCCGCTTTCGTGATTACCGTATCAATCTCCTTCTGTTTGGCCGTCACCGTCTTGAGGAGCGTCTGCATGAACGGCAGATCGCTCGCGCGTGCGCCGAATTCCTGCGAATAGCTCTCGAGGCGTGAAAAACAATCATCCAACGTCATCGCATTTTCCGAGGCGTCTCTTTCGAAGAGAACCTGCAGAACGACCGATCGCGCAAGATGCCGATTCGCCATATTACCGTTTTGCTGATGCTTGCCCGGTACCGGCAAAGAACAAATCTCCCATGTGGGAGAGTATAGCATGTCGAGGAGATTGGCCTACGATTCTGTGGATTCCTTCTTCGTGGCCTGCCCTGCAGCCTGAAGATCCTTCTCGCGACGCTTCTCACGGCGCGCTGCGCGCTTGGCGCGGGCGGCAACATCAATGACCTGACGGCCCTTGTACATGCCGGTCACCGGATTCACGCGGTGGCTCTGAAATGAATTGCCTGCAGCGTCTTTGGAGACGTGCTGAGCCTTCAGAGCATGATGACTCCGACGCTTGCCTGATTTCGAGCGGTTTACCCGCATTCGGACTACCATGGGCAAGACTATACCCTAAAGCCCTGTCGCGAGCAAGAAAAAGCCCCAGACCGAGTCCGGGGCTTCTTTGTATCCATGTGTCGCTAAAAGCGCACTGATGCATTTCGCTGTGGTTTGTAGTAGTCGGTCCCGTAGATAGTTCCCCCGGGAATTTGGTGCGTGCAGCTTTTGCACATACGACGCTTTTGTCGATTCGTGCAAATCGTGCAATCCACGATCGCCTTCGTCTCGACTTCATTAAAAGCCTTTCGTACGAGCGCTGCTACGCTGATTCGACCCTCAGTCATTTCGGCCTCATCTAACTAACAAGCCGGGAAATATGTCCCGCTTCACCGTACACCCATCTTCCCTTCATTTCAAGCATAGGCTGTGAGGAACGTCTTACGGTGGATTTGCGGAATGAGCCCGTGTTTGCGGATGGCGTGGCGGTGTACCTGTGTGCCATATCCCTTATGCAGCTCAAATCCGTATGGAGCGTGCGTAACTGAGAGGTCCTCCATATGCCGGTCACGGGTCACTTTCGCGACAATCGAGGCAAAGGAGATGGCAGGAATGGTCTCATCGCCGCGGATGAACGATTCCTGCTCCCATTTCTCTGGCACACGCAGACCCGCGTCCAGGAGGACCTTTACCGGTGTGTGAGCCATCCCGAGGCCGGTAAGCGCGATTGCCGCTGCCTCATGCGCGGCATTGACGATGCCGATAGTATCGATGCTCTCGGCGCTCACGAACGCATGCGCATGGCGCAATCGGCCGTGTGCTGCAATGTATTCGTAAAGAATGTTCCGCTGCTGAGCTGAGAGTTTTTTTGAATCGCGAAGTACCGGCTCTCCGCGCTTCGTGATGAGCGCGAAGACTTCTCGCCAATCGAAATCCGAGGGATAGAGGACGGCTCCGACGGAAACGGGGCCAGCCAAAGCACCGCGCCCCGCCTCATCGATTCCTACGAGCCATTGCACATACTCATCCTACCGCAGAAATCGTGTGAGGAGCGTGAAAATCCCCAATGAGGTAGCGAGACGACGATACGGTGCGTACTTTGACGGGGTGAGATTGGGGTGGGACCTAATCGCATGACCTTGCGAGATATTTTCGAGCGTGCGATGGAAATATCCACAAGGTGTACTGGTCCTGTAAGGACTCTCGCAGCGGTCACGCATATTCGCGTGCTCGCGAATTGCGCGACCCCGCCTCGGCGCCAAGCACCTCCGGCCTTGCGCCGCTCCCTACCTCGCGGCTCACCCGGAAAAGTACGCACCGTAGCGTCTGCGAGCGGATTCTACGGCGAAATCGAGTACGCTATACTGCACGTATGAGTGCGCAGCGTTTTTGTCATGTGCATACCCATTCGCACTATTCCCTCCTCGAAGCGATTCCTCAGATAGACGCCCTTGTTGCAGCGGCGAAAGCCGACGGCCAGGATTCCCTCGCGCTCACCGATAACGGCAATCTCTACGGCGCGATCGAATTCTATACGAAGGCAAAAAAGGCTGGCATCAAGCCGATTATCGGCGTCGATTTCTTCGTTGCGCCGCGCACACGGCACGATAAGGAGCACCGTGTCGACGATCGTCATGCGCGACTCGTCCTTCTGGCGAAGGATATCGAAGGCTATCGCAACCTCGTCGAGCTAGTCTCGAAATCATTCCTCGAAGGTTTCTATTACCGGCCGCGCATCGACCGCGAACTCATCGAGCTGCACCGCGCGGGGCTCATCGCTATCCTGCCGTCCTTTTCCGGCGAACACGCACGAGCGCTGAAAGATGAATCCTCCGACCGCGCGGATGAAGCGATGCAGTGGTACAAAAAAACGTTCAATGATGATTGCTACGCGGAAATAACACACCATTCGGAAATCGAAGGGCACGAAGAGCTGCAGAAGAAAATCGTCGCGCTTGCGGCGAAGCATTCCGTACCACTGGTCGCAGCGCACGATGTCTATTATCTCGAAAAAAGCGATGCGGTAGCTCGCGAGCTCGTCAACAAAATTCGCACCGGCGGCACGCTCGACCGCGATGCTGGTGTCGCGACGAATTTTTCGTTCATCTCACAGGAGCACGCTGGTAAGCTATTCGCGACAATGCCCGAAGCGATCGAGAATACGCAACGCATCATGGAGAAATGTAATCTAGAACTCACGCTCGGCAGCTGGGTCTTTCCGCAATTCCCTATTCCCGCAGGAAAAACAGCCGATGATGTCTTGCGCGAACTCGCCTACGCCGGCTTCGCGACGCGCGGTCTCGAACAGACAAAAGCTATGGAGGAGCGCGTCGACTACGAACTCACCGTCATCAAGAACAAAGGCTACGCACCGTACTTTCTCGTGGTTTCCGACTTGCTGCGATTCGCGCACGAGAATGGCATCCTTACCAACATCCGCGGATCGGTCGCAGGGTCCCTTGTCACCTATCTTTCGCATATCACCAATGTGAATCCGATCGAATATGGCCTGCCGTTCGAGCGATTCCTGAATCCGGAACGCCCTTCGGCGCCGGATATCGACATGGACTATGCCGATAACCGGCGCGACGAAGTCATCGCGTACGCGCGCCAGAAATATGGCGAAGAGAATGTCGCACAAATCGGCACCTTTGGGACCATGCTCGCGCGCGCGGCAGTGCGCGATGTCTCGCGCGCCCTCGGACACAGTTACGCGACAGGAGATGCTATCGCGAAGATGATTCCTATCGGGAAGCAAGGCTTCCCCGTCACAATCGAAAGCTCGCTTGCCGATGTGCCGGATCTGGCCAAAGCCTATAAATCGGACCCGGATGTACGCGAAATCCTCGACATGGCAAAGAAGATCGAGGGCAATGCGCGTCACGTCGGCGTGCACGCGGCCGGCGTCGTCATCGCGCCGTCGAAAGTGACCGATTTCACTCCGATCCAGCTCGATCCTAAGGGAGGCAAAACAATTACACAGTACGACATGCACGCCGTCGAAGATGCAGGGCTCCTGAAGTTCGACTTCCTCGGCCTCACCAACCTCTCGACGCTCGCCGATGCGCACGATCGCGTGAAAGCGCGCCTGGTAGTCGAAGTGGATTTCGAGACCCTTCCGCTCGATGATGCAAAGACCTTCGCGATGCTCTCGCGCGGCGAGACGCTCGGCGTATTCCAGCTCTCCGGCGGCGGCATGACCAACTACCTCGTCGAACTGAAGCCATCCGTCATCCACGACATAAACGCTATGGTCGCACTGTATCGCCCCGGCCCGATGAATTTCATCCCGCAGTACATCGAGCGCAAGCACAATCCCAAGCTCGTCACGTATCTCGACCCGCGTCTCGAGCCGATTCTCAAGAATTCCTACGGCGTCATCACCTATCAAGATGATGTGCTCGCGATTGCTATTCAATTCGCTGGCTACAGCTGGCTCGAGGCCGACAAATTCCGCAAAGCCATGGGCAAGAAGATCCCTGCGGAGATGGCGGCGCAAAAGGAGAAGTTCGTGAAGGGCTGCATCGAGATCGGCGCGATGAAGCCTTCGGTCGTTCAGAAATTGTGGGAGCAGATCGAGACATTCGCCGCATACGGCTTCAATAAAGCGCACGCCGCATCGTATGGCCGCCTCGCGTACGAGACGGCCTACATGAAAGCCAACTTCCCTGTTGATTACATGGCGGCGGTCCTCACTTCTGACGCAGGAGACGTGGAGAAAATCGCAGAAGTCGTCGCCGAGTGTAAACGCATGGGAATCGAGATTCTGCCACCGTCGGTCGTTGAGAGCCGCGGGACGTTCACGGTCATCGATGATAAAACCATCCGCTTCGGACTTTACTCCGTGAAGAATTTCGGCACTGGCATCGCCGACGCCGTGATTGCGGAACGCGAGAGCGATGGTGCGTTCGAATCCCTCGCCGATTTCCTCGCACGCATCGCCGACAAGAATCTCAATAAGAAATCACTCGAAGCGCTCATCATGACGGGCTCACTGGACAGCCTCGGCGAGCGCCGCCAGCTGCTCACCCATATCGATTCACTGTTGGAATTCCGTAAAGAACACCAGAAAGCGCCTGCGGGCCAAGTCTCTCTGTTCGGTGCCGGAACGACACAGAAAGCGCAATTGAAGCTGCCTGAAGAGAAACCTGCTACAAAAGAAGAGAAACTTGCATGGGAAAAAGAACTCTTGGGATTCTACGTCTCCGGTCATCCGCTCGACCGCGTTCGAGAAGTTCTGGCGCGACAGAAAATGAATATCAAACAGATGCGTGAAGAGTTTCCGCGCGGTGTCGAGACCGTCGTCGGCGGCTTTTTAGAGACGACGCAGTTTATTCTTACGAAAAAAGGTGAGCGGATGATGTTCGGCAAGTTGTCGGATTATGTGGGCAACGTGGAGATCGTCGTCTTTCCAAGCACGCTGAAGGAGAATGAGAAACTTTTCGTCGCGGGAAGCTGCCTCATGCTGAAAGGAAAATTCTCGGAACGCAACGGCGAGGCGAGCTTCGTGACGGAGAAAGCGAAAGCACTCTAGCAAGAAAAAAGCTCCCAGGGCTATGCCTGGGAGCGAAACTCATATGAGGAAACCTTGTATTCCGCTTTCGCGGGAGGATTTCAGTCCCTCTTCCTGGCTTTGCACCTATCGTCTCGCAAGGTCCGAGTAGATTCAGGGTATCGGCCGGCCGACGTATCCAGAGGGCTCATCGCCCTACCTGTCGTGGGTTTTCCTCTCCCACCAGCCGCGTCATAGTATGCGCCGCCGTCCACGGTGTCAACATCGTTGACAGACATCGCTTTCGCGCTACGATTCGCTCACGGAGATTGTCTCGGCTACCAACCGAGGTCGACAGCGAGCCTAACGGCCTAATCCGAACCCGAAAGTGCCCCGAGTTTAGTCGAGGGGAAACTAGGTGGAACCGCGGCTTGTCCCGAGCGTTATTGAGGGACCAAGATCGCCCTAGTGAGTACACGATTCGTCGTGTGTTCGCTTGGGCGTTTTTTACTGCGACTAGAGAGGAATGAAAATGAAAGCTTGCTTGCATTTTCTCCGAGCGACGTCGCAGAAAAGGTTTACCTTTATTATCTTTCAAACAATCTATGTCTGAACACGAGATGAATGAGCGCGACCACAAAAAGCTCGGCAAGGAGCTCGACCTCTTTACCTTCTCCGACACCGTCGGAAAGGGCCTCCCTCTTTGGACCGCCCGCGGCACCGCGATTCGTCGCGAGATCGAACGCTTCATCGTCGATGAGGAAATCAAGCGCGGCTACAGCCATGTGATGACGCCGGATATCGCCAAGCTCGAGCTCTATGAAAAGAGCGGCCACTATCCGCACTACAAGGAATCCATGTACCCGCCGCTCGTGACCGATGAAGACGATCGATTCATGCTTCGCCCGATGACCTGCCCGCATCATTTCGAGCTCTATCTTTCGAAGCCGCACAGCTACCGTGAATTCCCTATCCGCTACGCGGAATTGGCAAAGCTGTATCGCTACGAGAAATCGGGCGAATTGATGGGTCTGCAGCGCGTTCGCGGGTTCTGCCTCTCCGACGCACACATCATCTGCTCGTCTGAAGAACAGGCTATCGAAGAGGTACACAAAGCGCTCGACCTCATCGAGTACGCCAACGGCGTCCTCGGCCTCGAGATGGGCAAGGATTATTCCTATCGCCTCTCCCAAGGTGACCGCGCCGACACAAAGCAGAAATACTTCAAGGATGACGCCGGCTGGGAAAAAGCAGAAGCACTTCTGCGGGAAGCCATGCAGAAGCGAGGCGTGCCGTTTGTGGAAGCGAAAGACGAGGCCGCTTTCTATGGGCCGAAAATAGACATCCAGATGAAGAACGTGAACGGGAAAGAGGATACCGCCTTCACGGTGCAATACGATCTTTCGTCGCCGATGAAATTCGATCTCACGTACACGGGCGACGACGGCAAGCAGCACCGCACGTTCGTCGTGCATCGTTCGTCCATCGGTTCGATCGAACGCACGATGGCATTCTTGATCGAGAAATATGCCGGCGCCTTCCCGCTCTGGCTCTCGCCGGTGCAAGTGAAGCTATTACCGATCGCCGATGCGCATCAGGACTACGCACGCGAAGTTCTCGCGACACTCGTCGACGCGGGCGTCCGCGTCGAACTCGATTCCTCCAACGAATCGCTCGGCAAGAAAGTCCGTGCGGCGAAAGTCGAGAAAGTGCCGTATGTCCTCGTTATCGGCGATGCGGAAGTTGCGGCGCGAAGCCTTGCTGTCGAACACCGCGAAAAAGGCAAACTCGGAGTGCTGTCGACAGAAGAATTTATCACTACGCTTCTGGCAGAAATTAAGAGCCGTTCGTAATAATCTGAGCCACTATGGACGTACACTACGTGAAGCGCTATTTCGGTGAAATGGCTGACGCAATCGCAAAACTTGAGAAGGAAGTGGAAGACCTGAAAAGACGAGTTGATGCGATGAAATGACAAAAGCCGCCCGAGAGGGCGGCATTTGTTTTGGTGCGGAAAATTAGTCGCGCGAGATGACGATGCGCGGAGTCTCCCCTGCGACGATCTGCATTGAGTCGCCTGAACGCTTTATTGGTTCTGTCGCAACTTCAGCAACAGGAATCGCAACAGGCTCTTCCACGGGCGTGATAACGCTCTGCAGTGCCTTGTACTGCATTCGGCCTGCGCGGACAACATCATCCACTACCGGAACCGAAGCAAGAGCACGGAGACCCGATTGGAAGACGAGGAGATACGCTGCGACCGCTGCCATGCCGATGAGCATCATCCAGTAAATGGCGTTGCCAAGCGGGCCGAAATCGAATCCGGTGTACGGGATCTGCGTGAGCAATACGTATGGCGCCTGATATCCCTGATGCGGATACTGGTAGCTGTAGTTATTGTTGTATCCACCTTGCGAGCGGTGTTCCCCGACGATGTTGACGAACGTATCGCACTCAGAGCTGCGGCCATCGGCATAGACGGTCATGGTGTAGGTCTTCGACGTCTGGACGGCGACTTTCATCGAGCCGTCGGTCGGGACAACGCCGATATCGGTAATCTCTGCCCATTCGGCGTCATTGGATTCCCATTCGAAAGTCACTTCGCCTCCGTAGTAATTGACAGTGTTCGGGCGGGCTTCGATCCAGCACGAAGGGTTGCGAGCGCGGTCGTTATCGCGGTCACGGTCCTCATGGTTGCGGTCATGGCCGCTCCATGCGGCGACCGGCATAGCGGCGAATAGAGCGACAAAAAGGACAAGTGCGAGTGTCTGGAATCGGATAGTTGAGCGTGTCATGGCAAGGATTTAGTCCCCGTATTTGTTAATTACCGGCATACTATGCCGCCAAATGAAGCTTGTCAATCGCGTGATAATGATGCGAAATATACGCAAAAGCAGCGCCGCCCTTTCGGGCGGCGCTGCTTCTTTGGAGACTTACTGCACCCGTCCTGTTTAGTAACGCTCAATCACGATCTTCGGCATCGATCCGTCCATAGACTTCACGATAGCCATCGCATCGTTCGTGCCAGCCTTGCGGATAGCTGCGACGATAGGATTAGTCTTTTCAAGAGCCGCTTCCTTCTCAACGAGAATCGGAGCCTTTGAGGCAACGACCGGCGCGTAAGCGCGACGAGTCGTACCTGCGAATGCCATGCTCGGGACATAATAGACCGCGAGATACGCACCTGCGAGAGCAACCGAGATGAGACCTGCCCAGTACATCGAGTTACCGAATGGACCGAAGTCAAAACCGGTATACGGGATCTGCGTGAGCGAGACATACGGCGTCGGCGTGTAGGTCGTGCCGTAGACAGTCGTCTGGCACGAAGCCTGCTGACCGTTGTAACCGTAAACCGTGAGCGTGTACGTCTGATTTGCAGCGGAGTATACCGTCTGCGAACCACTCACTGCGACCGAGCCGTAGCCTGAGAGCTGTGCGCTCGAGGCGTTCGAAGAGTTCCACGTAAGGTAGATCTGCTTCGTACCGTAGTTCTGCGCCGTGTACTGCGTGTGCGAGATTGTGCAATACGGAGACGGATACGTCGGGGCCGGAGCAGGAGCCTGCTGACCTGCGATCTGCACCTGTGCGACCGCGATTGCCGTGTTGTTGTTGACGTTCGTGTTGTTGTTCGTGTTCGTGTTGTTGTTCACGATCGACGTGTTCGACGGAACAACTGGAGTCGTCGGAGTCGGCTTTACCGGAGTCGGTTTCGAGTACGTCGGCTTGTAGATAGTCGTCGGATAGCCGCTCACTGGCTTGAAGCTGTAGCCACCACCGCTGCTGTAACCACCGAATGAACCACCACCATAGGAACCGCCGTAGTACTCGTCAGATCCATAGTTGGAGTAGCCGTAATCATCCTGGCCATAGTTCGAATAACCGTAGTCGTCCTGACCGTAGTTGGAGTAACCGTAGTCATCCGCTCCGTAGTTGGAGTAGCCGTAATCATCCTGGCCATAGTTCGAATAACCGTAGTCGTCCTGACCGTAGTTGGAGTAACCGTAGTCATCCGCTCCGTAGTTCGAGTAGCCGTAATCTTCGCAACAGCCACCGTCCTCACTGTACTGAGCGTTGGCCGCCGTAGGCAATACCGAGAGCGCGAACACGAAAAGAACAGTGATGGCACCAATCGTCATCGCAGTGCGAGCCGAAGTACCGATAAGCTTTGCGTTCATAATCACGTTTGAATAATTACTGCTAATAGTTAGTAACTTGATAAGTATACATTATATATATTAAATGTCAAGTAGTAAGATGCCGCGGGCTTTTTAAGTCCGCGGCATCGAGTTTTGCATTTTCGGGAGCCTATCGGGTCTGATACCCCAGTTCTTTGCATTTGGCTTTCCCGGATAAGCACGCTTCCGCTTCGCGCGAAAGTGTTTCTTTCTTCTCCACGACGGCGACGTGCTCGGGCAGATAGTCGGCGTGAGCCGTGCCGTTGCAAATCTTCATCGTCTTCGTGCTTCGTATCCAATGTCGACCGACGCAGATACGGCCAGAAGTTCCCGCATCTTTTCGATAGTACTTCCGTTCTTCCCCGCTCTTCAGGGAGAGACTTAGCACCACATTGTCCTTATCGGATTGAACGAAGAAGATACAGACGACGTCCCTGGTCGGAATAACCTCCCGATGGACGCCTTTCTGGTACGCCTCGCAGTCGGCACACTCGGCCGATTTTTTCGGCGCCGCGTGAACGGACACCGGAAGCGAGAACGCGAAGAGTGAAAGAGCAATGAGTACTTTTCGCATTTCATATCCTCCATCCATGCGACGATCCCTTTCTGTGGATCTATGTATTCGCGGTACGAACACATAGATTCACGCAAAGAAGTGTGATGGGTGGGAAGACCGAAGTCTTTCCCACCCACCGAGTTACTTGACAGAACATTTGTTTTTCCGGCGATAGCCGTTGGGAGTCTTCTCGAGCTTCGCGTCCATGTCGGGGACGATTTGACCGCCGCGATCAAGACACGACTGGTGGCTTGCACCTCTCGTCAAATTGACGAAATGATGCCCGGTAGGAGCTGAATCCGCGAAAAGTTTACGGTACGGATCCTGCTTAGCACCACCCTTGTCGTCGTCCTCATCGTCGTCTTTTTCCGCCATCACTTTCAACGGCGTTGAAGACGTAGACTTTGGAATTATGTTGTTATGAACGAGTATCCGCTCTACAACATTGTTCCAGAGCCAGAGACCGATAACGATGACGGCGAATAGGACTACAACAGTCTTCAGGAAATCAATGAGCTTCTGATCCATGGCCAAAATTCCTTTTATGGCCACCCGATTCCGTCGGGCACGGTTCGTCTGCTGATAATACTAGCACACTTGCGATAAAAGTCAAGGGGTATACAGCTTTCGCCATATACCCCTGAAGTCATTTTGTCGCCCTTTTTACCAGCGCGGATAACCTGCGAAGGCTGGGCGGTAAGAACGCGCCGGTCGGTACGCCCGTGCCGGCTGATAGGAACGACCTGGGCTCACAACCCTTACGCCAATTGGCCGCTGAACGATGCGAAGTGGCATATAGTTCGTCGGCGGACGCTGCCGCATACGGCGAGGAGCTTGGTGCCGCTGATGCATCATACGCGGTGGTGGCATAACGTAGACAACGCGAACACGTTCGCGAGGCTGCTGATACACCTGGCGTTGCACTTGCGGCTGCACCTGATTCGCGCGGTACGTCGGCCGAGTCTGCGTATTGGAGCAGCCCTGACCGAATACGAGCAGAAGCAGTGCGATGATGCCGAGCGGAACTGCATATTCCTTCATCGTTTTCCCTCCGATTGCGAATGCAGATTAGTCGTTCTAGACCTAACGACATCATATCATTATTTATCTAAAAGTCAAGGCGGGCACTTGCGTGCCCGCCTCTTTTTTTACCTTCCACCCATGGTCTATTGCTCGAGCTTCGTCTCCGTCATATACCGGTTGATCTTAGCGGCCGCTCCGCCCAGGATCCACATGTCGTAGACGACGACCGCGATGGCCATCACCGCAAGCATGATGTTCAGAAACGAGAGCGGGTGGAATCCTGCGAAGTGCACGAAAATCCCGATGAACGCAACGACTGCCGGAATACCCGACAGGATATTGTCGAGATTATGCGTGCTTGCGCTGCCGATCTTGCCGTGTGATACAGGATACCCCTGCACGACGAGATACGCCCAGAAGACCATGAAGATACATACGAAGATGCCAGTTATCTGATCCGGCGTCGTCGCACCGAGCATCGCGAGCTGGAAGTTCGGTTTGAGCCAGAACAGAATCGCAAGCACGAACGAGAGAAGAAGCGCGCTCATCACACGCCAACCGATAGCCCTCATTTGATTCTCCTTTGTATAGGATCCGGCTCGGAAAGGTACTTATTGAGCCGGCGCAACTATACGTCGCCGAGGATGACGCGTCAATGAATTGCAAACTAGATGGCGTACGAGCCGATGAATTCGGCTTCGAGGACGAAGCGGGAAGATTTGCTGGTGAGGGTGTCGCAGGTGACGATGGTGAGCTTTGAAGCATTGCGGCCGAGGTCGATGATGCCTTCGGTAGCATCGACTTGCTCGATGCTGGTTACGCGATACACATGTTCCTTCCCGCCGCCCTGCACGGCGATGAGGTCTCCGGCATCGAGCTCGGGAATGCGATTGAATGCTTTATACATCGCGTTGTGCACGACCGGCAGATGCGACGAGTGTCCGAAGATGAGCACGTTCCCTTTCTCGCCGAGAAGCGCGGAATCCATGTAGCGCGCCGGGCCGTCTTTCAAGACTTCGTCGAGCGCAGTGAGGTCGCGCGTTTGCGGATTCGAGACGTCGAGATCGAGGCCGATTTTCTGGATGATGAGGCGATCGGGTTCGACGCCGGCGATGACGGGTTCCGGAACTCCCGTAGGAGCTTGCAGTGATGCGAGCGTCGGGATGTCGTCGCCAAGTTCTGGCAGCGTATCGAGCGAGATGCTTTCAGCACTGCGACGCGGTGCGGTGCCGTCAATGTAGTACGGGACAAAGCCGATTGAATTGGCCGCCGTGAACGCAAGGAAAAAAATAACGACCGCTGCCGCCAGAAATACCGGTACGGGCGCTTTTCGATCGAATTGCATGGCAAAATTATGCGCTAAATGCGAGTACTTGTCAATCCACCATTTCGGTGTATGATGCCGGCATTATAGCCTAGCGAAGTGAGAGAAACGGGAACTTGTTCACGTTTCCGAGCGAGCGACGGATATATGAGCGAAGCGATTATAACGTAGTTAAAAGCGTACCGAGACCATATATGGCAGACCAACAGCAAGCACCAGGGCTTCTCGCCAACATCCTGGCAGTCGCAGGCTTTATCCTCCTCATCGTCATCATCGTCTGGGGTGCATACCATCTCTTGCGCCTCACCGGTTCGGGCGTCTCTTCGCTCTTCTCCCGCTTCGGCGGCGAGAGCGGCATCGTGGTCACCGTACCGCAAGCGGCGATCGAGAGCGGTCGCGTATTCCCTGTATCGTGGACCTACGAAACTGAGACTGCGGGCGCCTATGCGTTCCTTTACCGCTGCACGACCGGCTTCCGTTTCAACCTCCCGACTTCGAGTGGAGCAGCTGGTACGGCCATACCGTGCGGCAGCGCTTTCTCCGTCGGCGATGCCAAGTCCCTCAATCTCGTCCCGACGATCTCAGGTACGACGAGCGTCGATGTGCCGCTCACGATAGTCTTCATGCCGAGCGCGACTTCGACCGATGAACGACCACAAGGAACTGCGACAGTGCGAGTCGTCTCGGCCGGAACGAATGGCACACAGCAGCCGGGCACGTCGAATATGCCGTCTACCTCGACGCCTTCGATCCCGACTACTCAAACGCCTAGCACCGCGGTCGTAGCAGGCACGCCGGATCTTTCCGTGCGTATCCTCGGATTCGGTGTCATCGACATGAGCGGCATGTTTGTCATGCGCGCGCCGATGCACGCGGGTGAGATAGCTGCCGTGAAATTCGATATCGCGAACAACGGTTCGGCTTCGAGCGGTTCGTATCACTTCAACGTTCAGTTGCCGATGCAGGGCCAAGGCGGTTATACCTACGCGTCGCCTGTGCAGGCGTCGCTCGCTCCCGGTGCACACGTCGAGAACACGCTTCGCTTCCGTCCGATGCAGCCAGGTGGCGGAACGATAACGGTGGCGGTAGATTCGGCTGGTGCGGTGCGAGAATCGAACGAAGGCAACAACAATGCTTCCATCTGGGCGAATGCGCAAATGTATCCGTACGAGAATTTTGCTCCGTACGTGTACTAACGACTGATTCTCGGTTCAGCGAATCGCGACGGCCCCGATCTGGGGCCGATCGCATGTTGAATGGTCTCCCGGATGAATTCACGATCAAGGACTTCAGCGAGGTCATACGTTACCGAACCCACTTTCACAACTGCTGCCGCAGCGATAATCCCGCTCATCTCCGGTTCGGAAACCGACGGGTTCCATCCAATGCACGCAGCACCGCTGGTGCCGCTCGCTATAACATTCTCATCACCGGGACGGAGCGGTCTCGCATGGCCTGGGGGCAAGATGATCCATCGGAATGAATCCTTGAAGTATTTCATATGCTCCTGCGCTGGCTGGACACCTGCCTGCTCGCGAACTTTTGCCGTGAGTGGTGGCGAAATTCGCGACGCATATGCCCGACGCGCATAACTACCCTGAGAGGTCATATATGCGAGCACGATACCTGCCTCACCATTCATCCAATTTGGATCACGCGGATGCATGTCGAAATCGAGTGCTTTTTGCGATTGTTTTTCTTCCCCTGGTTTCGGTTCCAGCCAGCCGATCGTGCGCCAATCCATCGCTGAGACAGCGACATCATATCCTCGCGGATGCTCGATCCATGGTTCACCGCTTGGGGATTGAGCAACATCAGCAACATGCTTCGCCGTAACCATAAAATAGCTGAATCCGAGTGGGGATGCATCAGGGCCGGTATCGCGGATGCGCACGGTCGTACCGTTACCGCGGAATCGCTGTTGTGTATCAAAAAGCTCTGATGCGCCCGGATGGAAATAATCGCTCTGTCGGAGTTTCTCCGTCCATCCAATGTCGGTCTTCGCGAGTACGCGGACGACCGACTCGATATCCAACATTTTAGGATCCTCCTGAAACGCGCGAAGCGCGACGAGATCGTGGATCAAGGATTGGAAGAATTTTTCGTCTCCTTCAAGCAGCTTCGTCCCTTCGTAACCAGGAGCCGCTTCGGATCGTTGTGTACATACGGCTGAAGCAATCGCCGCACTCAACGCGAGCCGCATCGCTTCTCGCCGCGTGATTCGTGCCGATTTTTTCTCTGGTGCCTGAGCATCAGGTTGAGACGCCTCAATAGGCGCTGGATTCGGTTTCTCTAAGCCGCCTTCTTTCACCCCCTGATTATATATCGAGAGTAGCCTCTTTTGCGTGACTCTGAATGAAAGACTTTCGGGAAGGCACATCGGTGCCCATGAGGATATCGAACGTGCGGTCGGCGTCGGCGGCGTCTTCTACGGTGACGAGCTTGAGGACGCGGCGCTGCGGGTCCATGGTGGTCTCCCAGAGCTCGTCCGGGTTCATCTCGCCGAGACCTTTGTAGCGCTGGACCGAGAGCTTCGGAATGCGTTTCGCGGCAGTGGGAGCTTCTTCCACTTCCTCCCCGTCTTCGGGGACGGCTTCGTCGCTCTCGAGCGGAATGTCGGCGCCGGCGATTTTCGTCTTCTCGGCTTCGGAAAATGCGTAGAAAACTTCCTTCCCTTTCTTGATCTTGAAAAGCGGTGGCTGCGCGATGAAGAGGTAGCCGCCGTCGATGACAGGGCGGAAATGACGGAAGAAGAGCGTGAGAAGGAGCGTGCGAATGTGGGCGCCGTCGACGTCGGCATCGGTGGCGATGATGACCTTGTGGTAGCGGAGTTTCGAGATATCCATCGCGTCGCCGATGGCGGTTCCCAGAGCGACAACGACGGCTTTGATTTCGTCGGAGCCGAGCATGCGGTCGAGGCGCGCGCGCTCGACGTTGAGGATTTTTCCGCGCAGCGGGAGAATAGCCTGCGTGCGGCGGTCGCGGCCCATCTTGCTCGAGCCGCCTGCCGAGTCTCCCTCGACGATAAAGAGTTCTGCTTCGGCCGGATCGCGCACTTGGCAGTCGGCCAATTTACCCGGAAGCGAGAGGCCTTCGAGTGCGCCTTTGCGCAACACGGAATCCTTGGCGGCTTTCGCGGCTTTGCGTGCCTTCATCGCGAGCGATGCTTTCCCGATGATAGAGCGGGCTTCGTCAGGATTCTCTTCGAGGAATGCGCTGAATGCCTCGGCGAAGACGGTTTCCGTCGCGCCGCGCGCTTCCACCGAGCCGAGCTTCGATTTGGTCTGACCTTCGAATTGCACTTCCGGCATCTTCACCGAGATGACCGCCGTAAGGCCTTCGAGAACGTCGTCACCCGTGAAGCTGTCGCCTTCTTTGCCGCTGCCGCCTTTGTTCGCGTTGTTGAGCGTGCGTGTAAGTGCTGTCTTGAAGCCCGTGATATGCATGCCGCCTTCGGCGTTGAAGATGTTGTTGGCAAATGCGCTGATGCGGCTCGAGATATCATCGACATACTGCAGCGCGATTTCCACTTGTACGCCATCGTGTTCCTTCTCGACATAAAAGACACGCTTGTGGACCGGTGTCTGGTGGCGATTCTGGAACGAGACGAGCGACTTGAGCCCGCCTTCGAAATAAAAGGTGGTTGATGGCGCGTCGAGCCCTAATTCGCGCAAGTAGAAGACCGATTCATCTTCGACCATTTCCGACTCACGCATATCGAGGATGGAGATGCGAAGACCTTTCACGAGGTACGCCTGCTGACGCAAGTGCGAGACGACGAGTTCGAAATCAAATTCGATGAGATTGAAGATGCTCGGATCCGGAGCGAAGGTGATGATGGTGCCATGCTCTTTCGAGCTGCCGATTTTCTTGGTCTTGCCGATCGGCTTGCCGCCCTTCTGGTATTCCTGCACGTGCACGCCGCCATCGCGATGTACTACGGCGCGCATATGCGTGGAGAGTGCGTTGACGACAGCAGCGCCGACGCCATGGAGACCGCCGGAGACTTTGTATCCTTCGCCACCGAATTTACCGCCGGCGTGAAGGACGGTGAGCACCGTCTCGAGCGCGGAGACTTTCGTCTTCGGATGGATGTCTACCGGAATGCCGCGGCCGTTGTCAGCGACGCGAATGCGACCACCTGGCAGGAGCGCGACTTCGATGTCATCACAGTGGCCGCCCATCGCTTCGTCGCGTGAGTTGTCGAAAATTTCCCAGATGAGGTGGTGAAGGCCGGATTTATCGGTGGTACCGATATACATGCCGGGACGTCGGCGGACCGCCTCGAGCCCTTCGAGCACCGTAATATCAGCGGCTCCATAGGAGCCTTTTTTTGCTACTTTTTCGGCCATAGTCTTACGTGGAAAGTATACCAGATTGGAGGCTCTTTTCCTAGCGAGTTATCCCCTTTTTGGTGGCTTAGTTGAGCCATTATTTCGAGATATTGGGCATGTGCGATGCTTTCGCCATTTTCGCCAGCTTAATCAGAGATTCATGGTATCTTTTACGCAGGCTACCAGAGGAGGATGACTCAATGATGAGACTTGGCATCGCGATCTTTGGAATTTCGTTTCTGTGCATCGCGCCGGCACAGGCAGATTTCGTCGCACGGGTGCTGAAATGCGACGGTGATCCGTGCGTCGTGCGGAATTCTCCGGGTGGTTGGGTGGCTGATTTCGAGCACGCCGCTCACGCGATCCGGAATGGTGCACGTTCACGCATCATCATCAATGGAAAATGCGAATCCGCGTGCGTCTTGTTAGCGGATATCGCTCGAGCGAAGGTCTGCACGACGTCTCGTGCGAGATTCGGTTTCCATAAGTACGGCGAGGCGGTCGGTATCAGGAACGGGAAATTCATCGTCGGAAAGCATACGCTGTATGATCCGCCGCATTCGCGGGATATCGATCGGATCGTCCGCGCGAACGGCGGCTATCCGCGAAAAGGAATGAAGACACTGAGCCGGAGCAAATTCGCGCATATTTGGCGGAAATGCTCCGCTTGAAAGCAAAGCCCGAGGGAAACCTCGGGCTTTCGACTATCGCACTTCCCACGTTTTGGCTTTTACTGCTTCGTATACGGCGTTCATGGCCGCATTTGCCTCTTCGTCGGTGAGAGTTTTTTCATCGGATTGGAAGACGAGACGGAAGGCGTACGAAGTCTTTTCGCCTTTCTTGAATTCGTCGAAGAGATCGGTGCGTGCGCGCAGCGGGCCTGCGGCGCTATTAATGACGCTTTGCACGTCCGCGGCGGTCGTCGCAGCCGGCACCCAGAGCGCGATGTCGCGCGTGATAGATGGAAAGCGAGAGAATGGCTGATAGCGCTCGGTCGCGGAGATCGGAAGTGGTTCGTACGCGGAATCTTCTTTGGCAAATACTGAAAGCGGTTCTTCTTTCGCATTCTCCTTCTCGCTTACGATACCGACGCGCATCTCTTCGCTGCCAGCGACCCATACCGTACCGATTTCGAACAGCTTCACTTCTTTGAGGCCGAGTAGGTCCTTATTCTGCACATTTTTCTTGAGCGCCTCGTTGAGGCCGTCGGTGAGCGTGGCGCGCAAGAATGGTTTCACGCTGTCTACCTTGTTCAATACCGCCGCTTCACCTTTATCCGCGAAGACCGATGTGATGACCTCGGAATATCCCAGCGCTGTCATGTCCTTGCGGACGCGTTCGGCTGCCGCGAAAGCCGCCAATACAATGGGCACCATTGTAAGCGGTGGGAGTTCCAGCGCCGCAACTTTATCGTAGCCGATCATGCGACCGACTTCCTCGATGAGGTCTTCCGGGATACGTAGATCGAGACGCTCCGGCGGAATATCGACCATCAAGGTGTCACCTTGCTGGTTAAAAGTGAAGCTAAGACGGGAGAGCGTAGCGGTTGCTTCTTCAACTGACACCGTCATACCGAGAAGCTTCGAAGCGTGCGCTGCCGTAAACGACACCTGCCACGGCTGCTGCGGATTTGGGTACACATCGACGAAGCCTTGTACTTCCCCGCCCGCGACCGCCGCGATAAGGTCGACGACTTGCTGCATGCCAAAGGCGCACAGCTCCGGCGAAAGCTCCTGTTGAAATCGCTGCGATGCATCGGTGGCGAGCTTGAGAGTCGATGCCGTCCTGCGCGTCGTGGGGCCTTCAAAATTCGCGCTCTCGATGATGATGTCGGTCGTCGCCTCGTCGATACCGGTCGGCTTCCCACCTTTCACGCCGGCGATACCGACCGCGACGTCCCCTGCAGTGATGACGAGCATCGAATCCATGAGTGCGTAGGTTTTGTCATCGAGCGCGATGAGCTGTTCTCCTTTGTGTGCGCGACGGACACCGATGGCAAGAGAGCCGAGCTTCGCAGCGTCAAAGGCATGCAGCGGCTGGCCGATGTTGAACATCACCAGATTCGTCGCGTCCACGATGCTGTTGATACTCCGCTGGCCGATCGCTTCGAGGCTTTTTTTGAGCCATTCCGGGGACGGGCCGACTTTCACACCTTTTACGTAGCCGGCGATATAGCGACGGCAGAGCGTTGCGTCCTCGATTGCTACGGTGACCGCATCGGTTTTCTTCGAGAAATCCGGTGTCTTCGCAAATGGGTCGACCTCGGTCTTGAGCGGCAGCGGTAGGATGGCAGAGAGCTCATTCGCAATGGCACGGTGAGAAAGCGCGTCGTGACCGCGATTCGGCGTAACTTTTACATCGATGATGTCGTCGTCCCCTGCCTTCTCGACGCCATCGATTTCGAATGCATGGAAGGTAAGTGCGTCGGACAGTGCCGCTGCATCAGGAAGCGTTGAAGCGAAGTAATTCTGCAGCCATGCACGGGAGATTTTCATATTAAAATTGATTCACGAACCGCAAATCGGCGGAATGCATGAGGCGGATGTCGTCGATTCCCCAGCGGAGCATGGCGAGCCTATCGAGCCCCATGCCGAAGGCGAAACCTTGGTACTTTTCTGGGTCTACGCCGGCGTTTTTCAGAACATCGGGATGCACCATGCCTGCGCCCATCATCTCGATCCATTTGCCGTTCAGTTTCTCCGGCACATGCTCGCCTTTGATGCGCGCGTCGACTTCGACACCCGGCTCGACGAACGGGAAGAACGACGGACGGAAGCGCACTTCGACATCAGCGCCTTTGAAAAGCTCGGTGTAGAAGCGGTCGATAGTGCCCTTCAAATGCGCAAGCGAATAATCTTCGCCCACCGCGAGGCCTTCGAGCTGAAAGAATTCGGCCTCGTGTGTCATATCGGTCGCTTCGTTGCGGAAGACCTTGCCCGGGACAATAACGCGATACGGCGGTTGGATTCCCTTTTCGATCTGCGCCTGCATGTATCTGAGCTGCACTGGCGAAGTGTGCGTGCGCAACACGTAGCCCGGTTTGTCCTTAATGAAAAACGTATCCTGCATGTCGCGGGCTGGGTGGTCTTTCGGCACGTTGAGCGCATCGAAATTGTGCCACTCGTCTTCAAGGAGCGGCCCTTCGGCAAGGGTGAAGCCCATCTTCGAGAATATCTGATTGGCCTCACGGATGAGGCTTGAGATGGGATGAATGTGCCCTGATTGCTGCTGCATTGGCGCAGTATAGCCGCCCTTGGGCAGGCCTCAAAGCTCGATACGGAAGAGGTTGTTACCTGTCTTGAGGATAAGTGAGTCGTTTATGATGCGGAAATCAGAGCCTTTTTCCGCAAAGAGTTGTGCGTTGACCGGCGCCGGGCGGATGTCGTGTTCGACAAAGTAAACGCCGCCTTCGCGGGTCGAATATACGACGCCGCCGCGGTAGAATCGCGCCGTGACCGCTACCTCTGGCGTGCGTTCTATCGGGATCTCAGGGACGCAGAACGATGGGCGCCCGCAGAAGCGAGACGGCGGGAAGGCGGTCGCCGTAAGCCAACGCACCGAGACATCTCCTTTCTCCACAAATATTCCCATACCTTCGGATACGTCTTGCGGCGTACTGGTTGCAGTGGCCACACTCGGCGTTGTCGTTGCGAATGCATCCAGGTAGTCTTCGTATTCTTCGCGAGGAATGACTGCGATGCCGGTCGTTGCGGTCCCCGCAAAAGCGAGGCGCGTGAGTTCGATACGTTTTGGAAACAACAGCGCCTGCGCATCGGTTACGAGCTGCGGCTCAACGACGAGAACGCGACTCCACGAGAGATACCCTTCGCCCGAGACTTCAATGACATATGCCGCAGGTTCGAGGTCGCCCATGTAAAACGACCGGTCGAAAAATCCGCTACGGCCGATATGAACGCCGTCGAGTGTTATATCGGCGTCTGGGTATGGAACCCCGACAAAAATAGCACCCGTCTTGTATATGCCGAGATCCTGTGACCATCGCCAACCGTTTGCATAGAAGATGACCGCCGGGAGAATTGCGAAGAAAACTCCGATGAAGAGCGAGAGATAGAGGCGGCGCGTGGTCTCCGAAAGCGGTTGCATGGAAGTAGGTTACAGGTTTTAGGTTATAGGGTCTAGTAAAACGCATGAACAGCAGAATCCCACTGCAAGCTATAACCTACTCCCTATTCCCTAATCTGATTTTCGGTGTGACCCAGAATCCAAGATAACGACCGAAGAAAAGCCGCAGTTGCGACTCGAGGCCCGGAATCGAGCTGAAAATAATCATCGTGAAAGGGACGAGTATCCATTGCAGAACCATGAAGAGCGATCGACGCGCCGGAACATGCGATGGCCTCTCGGGAATGAGATACATGCAAATCGCCGCGGAGACGATGAGGCCGAGCATCGCAACCGTGAGGAAGGCACGCGCGATGACCGGTAGATTATATGAAAGTACCGTCGCATTGAACGCGGCCCCGCCCACGAGGAGTGGAAGCCAGCCGACAAAGAAAAGAATAATTGGGTGCGTCGCGAGCGACCAGAATCCTTCGATCTGAAAGATTGCGGCGCGCCACTTCTTTGCGCGCGGAATCCGCGGATTCTTCATAAAGGAGAAAAGGATGTACGGGATGTTCTCTGCCCCATACGTCCAGCGGCGGTGCTGCTTGTAGATATTCTTCGCCGTCTGCCAGAGGCTCTGCGCGGCGTTGGCGTCCATCGAGACCGGGAATGCCATCGGCACGACGCGATAATCGCCGTCGTAGCGGACGAACATGTTCCAGAAGATGCGTGAATCTTCGGACACCATGTTGCGCTGCCAATACCCTGCTTCATAGAGCGCTTTGAAAATGAGTGCGTGCGAAGAGAACGTCGCGAGTTTCTCGGGACGCTCTTGCTGGATCATCTGCCAGAACGATGACGAATACGCCATGACGCGCGAGAGCATCGGCGCCTGCCAGATGTTGTTGTTGTAGAGCGGTACTGGTTGGAAGGAAGCGCGTTCGGCGCGATCGGTTGTGAGAACGTGATAGGTGAGGCACGCGAAATACTGCGGATAGACGACTGTGTCGGAATCGAAGGCCGATACGATGACGTGCTCGTACGGAATCTCTTTCGCATCGAGGATGCGCACGCGCGCCTCCTCGGCCGCATAGGAGAGGTTCGAGCCTTTTCCGGGCATATCCCCAGGGAGCCCATCGGGATGCTGCGTGACGATGATGTCGAAGAAGCGGTCGCGATATTCTTCGGCGAGTCGCTCGCCGAGCGCGAGGCCTTCCGGCTTGCGCGCTTCTGATGCGAGGACGATTGCGACACGGTCGATATCCCATTCACTTGTCGCGAGTGCGGAGACAGTCTCTTTCAGGAGTTGATACCCTTCATCGTAGTACGGCACGATGACGAGGTGAAGGAAGTGACTTCCGGCCCGTGCAGGGAGATGCGGGACGTCGTTCACCTTTTCGCGCCAATTGACCTGCATATTGTGACGCATGCGCTTGAAGTTGTGCCTCAGATGAATGGAAAGATACATCGTCTTGAATAGCCAGTATGCCGCGAAGACGATGGTGAGGTACGCTGCCCAGACGGGTTTCAAGAAGGAGAGCGCGACAAACGAGATGAGCGTGCCGAGCGAGAGTATCGCCGGCAGCATCTCGAAAAAGCGGTACCACAGCCAGTCGCTGCCGGCGAGATCCGTGGCGCGCGCAGTATGGAGATACCAGTATTCGGGGGGCAGATTTGAATCCTGATCGGGTCTCATGACTATCAGTTAATCATACTATTGAATCGGGACCCAGGCGCGGATGTGGTGTATGGAATTGCTATATACACTCCCTATACACAGGTGCGTCCGGCATTTTCCCGCGTCACGCATAAATCGCTGCTGCGATTTTGCGCGACCCCGCCTCGCAGCCGAGCTGCTCCGGCCTTGCGACGGGGCCCCACCCCCGTCTCACCTCCCGTCCGGGAGGCGGCTCACTCACTTCGTTCGGAGCCGCCTCCCGGACTCGAACCGGGGACCTTCTCTTTACAAAAGAGTTGCTCTACCAACTGAGCTAAGGCGGCGTGTTTTTACTATAGCCGAAGGGCTACTTCGAAGCTACTCCGTCATCACCCTCTTCTCGGTACCCGCTTACCTCTTTCAGGTACTTCGATTTGGTCTCTTTTCGCTCGAAACGGTGCCGATGCGACACCATCTCTGCAAGGCGCTGCGCCTCGCGTTCGGATACGCGGGCGAGCCGCGCGAACGACATCGCGCCGACGTGGACGCCGTAGCGTGTGATGGCACCGAGGAACCACGGGATGTTCTCGATCTGGCCTTCGGTGGCCTGCAGTATTTCCTTCACGCGAAGTGCGCCGCGATCCGCCGAGGAACGCACGCCCTCGCCAAAGCGTCTCCCGCGCGCAACCTCGACACGTTTGAGCGCGAAGAGGACGAACACCAATAGGAGCGTCACGAAAAAAGTGATGAGTGCCGCGGTTTCCATACGGGGCTATTTTACTGCGAGGCGCTCCATCCGGACCACCTCGATCTTCTCGCCGAATTTCTGGACGCCGCCATCGATGAGATCGCGTACCGTCACGTCACCGTTTTTTACGAACGGCTGTTCGAGGAGCACTTTGTCTTTCAGATACGAATCGATCTTCCCTTCGACGACCTTTGCGCGCATGTCTTCTTTCACGTTGGCTGCTTCCTTCTCGAAGACTTCGCGCGCGGCTTTCACATCCTCGTCCTTCACTTCATCTTTCGTGATGAACTGCGGCTGCATCGCGGCGACGTGCATTGCGATGTCGTATGCAAGCTTTTGGAAATCCGGATTGCGGGCGACGAAATCGGTCTCGCAGCCGAGGACAATCGCGCCCACGACCTGACCACCAGCATGCGTGTATGCTGCGGCGACACCGGCGCCGAGCGTGCGGTCTGCCTTCTTCCCAGCTCCCGCCGCTGCGATCTTTCGCAGGATGACGATCGCCTTTTCCATATCACCCCCCGCTTCTTCAAGGGCTTTCTTGCACTGCATGACCGAAACGCCGGTCGTGTCGCGTAATTGCTTGATTTCGTCTGTAGTTGCCATATTCAAAACGCCTTATTAGTTCGATAAGTATAGCGCACCGATAGTGAAGGCTATTTCGCAGCTGGTGCCTTCTTTCCCTTCTGGTACGCATCGGCAAGCTCGCCGACGATGTAGCTGACCGCTTTCACCGATGTGTCGTTCGCCGGAATCGGATACTGGACGAGCGAGAAATCGCAGTCGGACGACGAGAGGCCGATGACCGGGATGCGGAGCTGATTCGCTTCCTGTACCGCAGTGTGTTCATGGCGCGTGTCGACGACGAAAAGCGCGGCCGGCAATTCTTTCACCGAGACGATGCCGCCGAAACGACCGAGGAGTTCGTCGATCTCGCGGTCAATCATGAGGCGCTCTTTCTTTGTGTACTTTGCAAGCTCGCCGGTCTCGCGCTCACTCATGAGCTTCTCGAGACGGTCGATGCGCTTGCGGATGTTCTTGAAATTGGTGAGTGTCCCGCCAATCCAGCGGCCAGCGACGTACGGAAGGCCTGCTTGAAGAGCCGCAGCTTTCACGATCTCCTGTGCCTCGTGCTTGCCGCCGACAAAGACGATCTGCTTGCCTGCCTGCGCGAGCGTTGCTGCGAATTCCGCGGCGTTCGCCATGCGCTGCGCGGTCTCTTCGAGGTCGAAGATGTCGGTGCGGTCTTTGGTATTGAAGAGGAACGGGGCCGAGGTCGGGTGGCGGCGCGTGCGGCTAAAACCGACGTGCGCTCCCGCGTCGAAGAGGGTCTTGAGTTCTGCGTTAGCGGTATTTGACATGTAGCGAGGATGTTAGCAGGAAAGCCGTTTTTGGGCAAGGAGATAAAGATACAGAAAGGTCCTAATCGACCAAGGACTCCGGGGGCATATCGTCACCGGAGATTCGGCTTTCAAGTGCCAAAGCAGGGAGCGAGACGGTAGCGCGGCACATGCTTTGACGGGGTCTCTCGCAGCGCGACGGGCCGAGTGAGACGGGGGTGGGGCCCCGTCGCAAGGCCGGCGCAGCTTGGTTGCGAGGCGGGGTCGCGCAACATCGCAGCAGCGATGAATGCGTGACTGAGGCTGGGCGAGCACGCCCAGACAGCGACCCCGGAGAAGCATGTGCCGTGCTGCCGCGAGCGCCTTTTTCGATAGCGTCTGTATTGAATTAATTCGTGATTACTCCGCATCCTCTACTTCCCCGCCCCCCTCTGCTTTTGCCAAGGACTCCAGAATCGGCCCAATGGCGCCGCCCATGACTTTCTCGATATTCGACCAGCTCTCCTTGATGCGGTGGTCGGTGATACGGTCTTGCGGGAAATTGTAAGTGCGAATCTTCTCTGAGCGATCGGCGGTGCCTACCTGCGCTTTGCGATCGGCCGCGCGCTCGCGGTCGTCCTCCTCGTCTTGTTTCTGCTGCAAGCGGCTGAGGAGAAGCGCCATAGCTTTTTCTTTATTCTGCTTCTGACTGCGTTCAGATGTGCAGCGCACGTCGATGCCGGTCGGCTTGTGGATGAGGCGGACGGCGGTCTCCACTTTGTTGACGTTCTGCCCGCCTGCACCGCCCGAACGACTTGTTTCGACTTCGATGTCGGTGTCCGGCACCACCAGCTTGATGCGCTTGTAGATCGGAAGGATGGCGACGGACGCCGTGGAGGTGTGGATGCGTCCCTGCTTTTCTGTCGCGGGGATGCGCTGCACGCGATGTACGCCGGTCTCGTAGCGGAGCTCGCGGTACGCGTTCTCCCCTTTGATTTCGAACTGGGCTTCTTTGATGCCGCCGAGGTCCGAACGGCTCTCGTCGGCAGTTTTCGTCTTCCATCCTTTCGACTGCGCGTATTTCACATACATCTGCGCGAGCTCTTCGGCAAAGAGCGACGCTTCTTCGCCGCCGACGCCAGCGCGCACTTCGAGCATCACTTCGTTCGGCCATTCGCGCTCGTTCGGGTCGCCGACGATCTGGACCATCTGCGCGAGCAAGCGGTCTTTCTGGCCTTCGATTTCTTCGACTTCTTTCTCCGCCAGTTCTTTCATCGCTGGGTCGACTTCAAGAAGTTCCTGCGCATCTTTTTCCGACTGCAAAAGACGCTTCCATTCCTCCACGAGGAACGAGACACGGTGGTCGTCCGCGTAATCTTCGGGATTGAGAATTGGTTCAGCCATAATCGTTGCATTATCCCACGAAAGGAAGCGAGTACTTGCCCCTCGTAATACAAAGGACCGACCTTTGCACACAAAGGTCGGTCCTTTGTGGGGACGTTACTTCTTCTTAGTCGTCTTGGAGGCGCGAGCCTTAAACTTCTCGACGCGGCCGGCGGTGTCGATGGTCTTTGACTGGCCAGTGTAGAACGGGTGCGAAGCCGAGGAGATTTCAACCTGATAGACCGGATATTCTTTGCCGTCTTCCCACTTATCTTTCTTCTCGGTCGCGACGGTCGAACCAATGAGAAAACGCGCCGCCGAGGAAGTGTCCTCGAAGATCACTTGGCGATAATCGGCTGGGTGCAGGTCCTTTTTCATGTCGGGGCACTATACCCCAGTGACGCAGAAAACTCAAGTTTCCGCCTCCTCCAGCGAGGCAAAATACGGCTCAATCTATACCCCCGGAATCGGCTCAATCACCGGTGATTGAGCCGATTAGCCTTTGACGCCAAAATACCCTCGAAGGGAGCGAGGCGAGAGAAAATGCCTCACGAGGGACCCCGCAGCTGGCGAGGACGAGCCCGAATCGCAAGCTTGCGATTCGGGTCTGCCCGAGGGAGGTATTTTCTCTCGTCTCGCGCATCACCTTCCTTCGAGCACATCAATCTCCCCTTGGAATTTGTCGGCAAGCTTCATCACGCCGTCGCCATAGAAAGCGTACGCAGGTTTGTTCCAATTACCGCCGGCGAAATAGCGCAGCGCCGCTTTGCGCTCGAGCGCGCGCGTTCCGCCATCGGCGCCGTTGTCGGCCATAAGGAGACCCGTTGCGAAAATCGCCGTGCGCGCATTCCACGGATTCGGCGGATTCTCACCTGAGTGGTTCGCGATGCGGTCTTTGTACATGACCCACGTCGAAGGGATGAATTGCGACGGGCCCATAGCGCCGCCCCACCCGTACCACGGCTTCTTCGAGACCTTCATCGTATCCGGATTCACGCCGAGTTCCGCCATGAGCTCCGCAAAGACCGGCCGATCGCGCGTCGGATGCATGTCGTCGTTCCAGTTGCCGGTGCCGACGTTTTCTCCGAGATTGCTCTCCTGCGCCAGAATGCCAAGGATGACCGCCGGCCGCACGCCGGTAGCCGCCGACGCCTCCTTCGCGTATTCGTATGCTTTGCCGAACGGAATCGCGCTCGAATCGCGCAGCTCGAAAAGACGCGAGCGGATTTCCCCGGCGGTCTTCGTCTGCGCCGCGATGACATCCTGATAGATCGCTTCCTGTCCTTTCACCGCCTTTACCAATTCGGTCTTCTCTTGTTCTGCCACTTGCAGCGCACGCTGCTGGTGCACCTGCAACTGACGCAGCTCCTCTTCTTCGCTCTGCTGACCGAGCAGCGCCTCTTTGCGGGCACCGAGATCTTCGCGCGCCGCGGCCATCTCTTTGAAAGAGTAATCGAGAGCTATCTGCACCGCCTGGAAGCTGTCGACTTCCGAAAACAGATCGGAAAGGGAATTACCGAGCGTGAGTTCGACGAGACTGACGTCATCGATCTCGCGCGTGCGGCGTATCATCTGCGCGACACTCTCCTGCCCTTTCACGACTTTGAGATCGAGCACCTTGATAGCCGCTTCCTTGTCGACGATCCCGTCGGTGAGTTTCCTGATTGCGAGGTCGCGTTGCCTGATCGCGAGCTGTGCCTCTTTGACCTGACCGTCGAGGACCGCGACATCGCGCTCGAGCGACTGTCGCTCGCCCTTCTTCTGATCGAGGACCGTCTTGTTTTCGGAGATTTCCTTCTCGACTGCCGCAAGCTGGCGCTCGAGCTCGGCGCGCTCTTCGGGTGTGAGCGCGGCCAAAGTGATGAAAGGGAAGCCAAACAGCACCAACGAAACCGCCGCGATTGTTCGTAGCATCCGTAAAGTATACCGCATCCGAAAATGAACTTGAAAAGCGAAAGCCGGCCTCTCGGCCGGCTTTCTGTCGATGTTGTGGATATTATTCCTTCTTCTCGCCTTCGGCTGCCGCTTCTTCGCCTTCTTTCGGTTCTTCTCCGACTTCCGCGAGCTTCACCTCGGTCTCGAGTTCCTTCTCTTCGACGAATGCCGTGATCGATACGAGGATTTCCTCAGCATTGGTTATGAGTGTCGCCGACGACGGGAGTTTGATGTCGCCCGCAAGGATGTGGTCGCCGACATTCTCGAGCTTCGAGAGGTCGACTTCGAGATGCTGTGGCAATTCTGCCGGTGCGACTTCGATTTCGACTTCGTGGACGACCTTCGTGATGATGTGACCGAGCTTCTCCGCAGGCGCTACGCCGATGAATTCGAGCGGAATCGCGAGGGTGATCTTCTTGCCCTTCTCGAGCACATAGAAATCAGCGTGGAGCGGCATGTCGGTTACCGGATGGAATTGGACGTCGTGGATGAGCGTCTCCTTTTCGTCGCCGACGCCGGTCAATTTCACGATGGTCGTCTCACCCGCTTCCTTGAAAAGACGCGTGAAGGCCTGGGTATTGATAGAAATCGGCGTTGCGTCCTCTTTCGGGCCATACAGGATGGCAGGAATCGAGCCTGCGGTGCGCAGTTCGTCATTCGACGCTTTGGCGTCGCGGGGCTTAATTGCAAGCTCTAACATGCGCGGGATTATACAGAACGAGCGAAAAAACGCAACAACGATGCCGCCAGAAGTGTCGCAGGTTTGACGGGGTCTTTGCAGAACGACGGGGCGAAACAGAGGGATTTTCCAGCAGGAAAATCCCGACCCCGGAGGACCTGTGACACTGCCGGCGGATGGTATACTCCTTTCTATGAAATACGACTTCGTCGCATTCGGAGATGTTACTATCGACGCTTTTATCCGCCTCAAGGACGCGCATGTCACGTGCAAGATCAACGACGAGGACTGCGAGATCTGCATGAAATTCGGGACTAAGCTTCCGTTCGAAAGTGTCGACGAAGTCTTTGCGGTCGGCAACGGGCCGAACGCAGCTGTAGCAGCGCTCCGCCTCGGCCTCTCATCGACCGTCGTCGCGAATGTCGGCGACGACCGCAACGGCGCTGATTGCGTAACGACACTCGAAAAAGAGGGCATGAAGACGGAATACATCCGCAGCCACCCTGGTATGAAGACCAACTATCATTACGTGCTGCAATACGGTGCCGAGCGAACTATCCTCGTGAAGCACGAGAAATTCCCCTACCAGATGCCGGTTTTTTCCGAAGTACCGCAATGGTTCTATCTCACGTCGCTGCCGCTCGAGACACTCGACTATCAATTGGAAATCGCCCGCTATGCGAAAGCGAATGGCGTAAAGCTCGCGTTCCAGCCAGGCACCTTTCAGATGGAGCTCGGCAAGGAAAAGCTCGCCGAGGTCTATCAAGCGACGGATATCTTCTTCTGCAACAAAGAAGAGGCTCAGCTGATTCTGGGAACTACTGAAGGGGATCTGAAGAAACTTCTCGAAGGCGTCCGCGCGCTCGGCCCGAAAACCCCCGTCATCACCGACGGCCGCGGCGGCTCGTACGTCATGGATGATTCGGGCGCGTATCACGCGCCGATGTATCCGGATTCCGCACCGCCGATTGATCGCACCGGTGCCGGCGACGCGACTGCGTCCACCATGGTCGCGTACATCATCAAAGGAATGGAGCCGAAAGAGGCGCTCTTGCGCGGCATGATCAATTCAGAGGCCGTGGTTCAAAAGATCGGCGCGCAGGCAGGCCTTCTCACCGCCGAAGCGATCGAAGAGAAGTTCGCGAAGCGCCCGGCAGAATACGTTGCAACGACGATCTAGTCAGTCTCATGCGGTGGTATCAGGAAAAGACGTCGTCGCTTTCGATCGGTCGCGCTGATGCACCGCGCGAAATCCTCATCTTCCACGGCTATACCGGGAGCCCGGACGAATTCCGTCCGCTCGCAGAGGAGCTTGCGACGCGCTATGACGCGCATGTCTCGGTGCCGCTCTTACCCGGTCACGGCACCGATGAGATCGATCTCGTGCCCTACACCTTCGAGGATTTCCTCGAATTCGCCCGCTCGAAGGCAGAACGCACCGCAGCGACCGGAAAACAATTCATCATCATGGGGCATAGCTTCGGCGGGTATCTCGCTATCCTCACTGCGGCGGAATTCAAACCTGCCGCGCTCATCCTCACCGTCGTTCCATATTCGCTCCGCTGGCCGCTTTGGGTGCCCGGAACCGAAATCGTGATGCGCACGCGCCTCCTCTGGGACAAGAAAATCCCCTTGCAGGAGAAAATCGAACGGATGGGTCTCTTTTTTTACGACCACATGCCCGGCATCGGTCTCACGCTTCTCAAAGAAGGCATCCGGAAATCGGCACACTCGCTACCAGAAATCACCTGTCCGATCCTCGCGATACATACGGAAAAAGACCCGCTGACGCCGCCAAAAAGCGGCGAAGAGATCCTCGCCGCGAGCAAACGCAATCCACTGAACGCGCGCCTCGTGATCCAAGACCGCGAACACGGAATATTCTATGGAAACGGTTGGGAAGCTGTCGTGCGGCAGGTTTCTGATTTCCTTGCGAAAACGTTCGACGAAAAAGTATAGAAAAATCCCGGCTGCAAAACGCGCAGCCGGGGTAGTCGCAGGGACTTATTTTGGACAATAGAACACGGTGCCTGCGGGGCTCGTCCAACTCTGCCCCATCTCTTTTTGCATTGCATCAGCGTCAGTTCGAGCCGTATTTATCGGCCACACGCGTTTGAACTTTTCGACGCAGTCGAGTATGCGACGACGTGCAAGCTCGACTTCTTGCGGCTCCCCTGGCACGAACTGGAAATCTCCCTTCAGTGCCTGGTCAACCACAATTGTGGCCGTAGCAACGCGACTTGCCGCCGCTTGGAACCAGCCGCCTTTACCAGCAACGAAATCTGGATCACGCAAGAGCGCGAGCTTTTTCTCTTGCGAAGGCGCACGCATCAGCGTGTACCTCGTGAAGATCCAGCACGGGTCGAGGTTTCTGTCTTTCGAGACTCGCATCGCCGCCTTCACGACCAGAACCTGATCGTTCTGCGACGCTGCGCCTTCCGCAGCTTCAGCTGTATAACATTTCTTTTTAGCTGACACTTCGGTTTGCTGGGGCGTCTGTTGTGGCGCCTTGTAGTACCAATCGCGCCACATCACGTAGCTTGCCCAGCTGACGGGTAGCATCAGCATTACGACGATGATCGTGATGATGTGCTTAACGATGCCTGGCATTCTGCACCTCCTTTCTTTTACCGTTACTATTTTACCACGAAAAAAGCCCCTATGTCAATTACTCTCCAGCATACACCGTGTTCGCGATGACCTGCGCGATCGGATTCACTTTCTCGTCTGCCTCGAAAATCATTACGATGCCGAGAAGCGCTGCGGAGCCTATAAGTGCTACTGAGAGCGAAAAGCTCACCTTCTGCCACAAAAAATTAGATTTCATAGTTTCCTATTGTAACCCCTTAACCGCATCAATAATGTGCTGTACACCCATCCCGTAGTGCTCGATGAGTTCGCTCGGCTTTCCGGACTGCCCGAACGAATCCTGCATTCCGATGAATCGCATCGGCATCGGGGCATTCTTCGCGAGAAGTTCCGCGATCGCGCTTCCCAATCCCCCGTTCACCTGATGCTCCTCGACCGTGACGACCTTCCCAGCATGCTTCGCGATTTCGACGATTTCTGGGTCAAGCGGTTTTATGCTTGCGACATTTGTGACCGTGACGGCGATGTTTTCCTTTTCGAGCTGTGCGGCGGCGAGGAGTGCATTGTGGAGGAGCGGCCCCGTTGCAAAGATGGCTACGCGCGGAGCCTCGTTTGCCCAAAAGAAAACCTGCGCCTTTCCGATTTCAAACGGCGTCTCGGCCGTCGTCATGGTCGGCGTCTTTTCGCGGCCGAAACGGATATATGCGGGCTTTCCCGATTTTGCCAGCGCAATAACGGCCTTCTCTGCCTCTATCTCGTCGCACGGCGAGAGGACCTGCATATTCGGCATCGCACGCATCAGCGCCATGTCCTCGAGCATCTGGTGCGTCGCGCCGTCGGGGCCGACGCTCACGCCCGCGTGCATGCCGCAGACGATGACCGGCACGTTATTGAGCGCGATGGTCGTGCGGATCTGTTCCCAATTTCTTCCCGGAGAAAATGCCGCATACGAGGTGATGAATGGGATTTTGCCGTAATTCGCCATACCCGCAGCGACCGTCGCCATGTTTTGTTCAGCTACGCCCATTTCGATGAAGCGATTCGGGAACTCCTTTTGGAACCATTCGGCACGGGTGGATTCGGCGAGATCGGCCGAAAGGACGACGACGCGCTCGTCCGCCTTCCCCGCCTCGACGACGCCTTTCCCGAACCCGTCGCGCGTAGCGGCAGTTTCCGGTTTTTCGAAGATATTCTCAGCGAGTTTTGCGTCGGGGTTGAGCATATTATTGATGTTCGCTCGTTATCTTCCCGCCGAGCGTGCGGAGTTCGTCGAGGAATCGCTTTGCTTCGTCTGCCTTCGGCGGCTTGCCGTGCCATCGGAAATCCTTTTCTATTTCCTTCACGCCTTTCCCAGGGATGGTGTGCGCGATGATGACGGTTGGTTTTTCGTAGATCGCTTTCGCCTCTTCGCACGCGGCGACGAACTGTGGGATGTTGTGGCCGTCGATTTCCAAAACGTGCCAATTGAACGCCTCGTATTTATCACGCAGCGGTTCGAGCGGCATGATGTCTTCGGTGTTGCCATCGATCTGGATGTTGTTGCGGTCGATTATGGCCGTCAGATTCGAGAGTTTGTATTTGCCGGCAAAAAGCATCGCTTCCCACAGATTCCCTTCGTTGTGTTCGCCGTCGGAGAGCGCGCAGTAGACTTGGAATTTCTTTTTGTCCATCCGCGCGGCATAGGCGTAGCCGGATGCTTGCGAAAGGCCGCTCCCGAGTGGTCCGGATGTGGATTCGACACCGGGCAGCTTTTCACGCTCGGGATGTCCCTGTAGGCGCGAGCCGAATTTGCGGAGCGTGAGGCACTCTTCCACCGGGAAATACCCCGCGTGCGCCATGGTAGCGTAGCGCACCGGCGTGATGTGACCATTGGAAAGGAAGAGACGGTCGCGTTCGTCCCAGGTGGGAGAGAGCGGATTGTGCGTCATCACGCGGAAATAGAGCGCGGTGAAGATATCGGCCATGCCCAAGGGGCCAGCGGTGTGACCCGAGCCAGCGGCAACGAGCATCTCGATGATAGTTTCGCGGATTTTCTGCGCTTGCACTTCAAGCTCGCGGACTTCGATGTCGGTAAGGGCGCTCATATTAGAGGTCAAGTAATTTTAACCCGATTTCCTCGTCGAGCTCGCGTGTCACGGGTACATCATAGGCTTCAAGGTGCACTTCGAGCGTGACGGCGACTACCGCCTCAAAGACATGGCCGCCGACGGGCTGATTTTCGGTACCGAGCGTGATGCCGCTGAGAACCGCATGGCAGTGGATGAAAGGCTTCCCTTCGACGAGCGCGATGTTGCCGGTCATGGAAGCGACCTCCATCGCATCCGCATATTCCTTCTGGCCATACTTTTTTGTCGGGAGGTCGTAATAGCCGATTTTAGATTTCTCGACGGCGCCGATGGCGCGGAAAGTCCCGTGCGAGATACCTTCCTTCTCGCAGAACGCTGCGATGGTCGTGAAAACGTCTTCGCCACGGACGAGACGAAGTACGTAATCGCGTCTATAGAAGAGCGCACGGGAGAGCATCCGCGTATTATACCGCTTCTCCCTGAAGCAGCGTGAAGAGCTGCTCGGGTTCTTTCGCTCTTGAGAATGCGCTGCCGACACAGAATCGCGATGCGCCCGCGTCAGCGAGCTTCTCGATATTCGCTTTCGAGACGCCGCCATCGACGGCGATGGTGAGCTCCGGGAATCGTTCATGGATTTCTACGATACGTGCGATCGCTCGTTCGTCGAAGGGCGCTCCTTGCTTCCCGACACTCGCGATGGTCATGACGAGCACTGTGTCGATGAGCGCGGCGTACGGTGAAAGCTCGGAGAGCGGCGTGTCCATGAGGATCGCGACGCCTACGTCGTCAGCACCAGCTTTCTGCCACATACCCATCGTCTCCTGTGCATGTTCGGAATGATTGAACGCCTCCACGTGGCCGATGATGCGCCGCACGCCGGCGCGCACGAACGCAAGCCCCATCGAGAGCGGGTTTTCTATCATGAGATGTGCCTCGTAGCAGGTCGTCTTGGCATCGAGCAGTCTTTCACCGGAAAGCGGCAGCCACGTCTTTCCAGGCGCAAACGTACCATCCACGGCATCGATATGAATTGATTTGGCGAACGCGTAGCGCTTGCGCGCATCGAGCACGTCTTGAAATTCGCCTGGAACAACTGTCGGGATAATTTCACGCATCGAGTTTCGCTATACGGCGGGCGTGCCGCTCATCGCCTGAAAATGGAGTAGAGAGCCATTCGCGCAGTGCCTTCTCGATATCCTGATGCGCGACGAACCGCGCGCCGATCGAAAGGACATTGGCATTGTTGTGGGCACGCGACGACGTGAGGAGGTCCATCACGTTTCCTTCGACGTCGGTCTGACTGGTTGCCGACGGGCCGTAGTAGACGACCGCACGGACGCCTTTGGTACGATTGGCCGCCATCGCCTCACCTTGCCCGGATGCGCCGATGATGACGCCGAACGAACCGCTTTCGGCTGCGACCTTTTTCGCAAGCGGCATGATGAAATCGGGATAGTCGTCTTCGGCGTCGAAGGCCGCTGGGCCGCAGTCTTCTGTCTCGTAGCCGAGCGCGCTCACATATTCCAGCAAGTGCTGCTTCATTTCAAAACCGGTGTGGTCGCTGGCGAAGAATATTTTCATGCGATGCCGAGGTGCTTTTCGATATTCGCAACTCGCGAAAGCAAGTAATCGATCTCTTTAGAGAAACCGCGCACGTTTGCCATCTCCTTTTCGAGAGTATCCAAACGTTTGCGGATATCGCGCACTTCGTCTTTGATGTCTTTCAAAGTCACCTCAATGCTGTCGAAACGACGATCGATAGCGCGAAAACGCTTGTCGTTCTCCGCGAATTCGTCTGCCATTGCGGCAAACCCTTTTTCGACGATTTTCGTCAGTTTCTGGATTTCAGTGACTGCCATACAGGAAGGATATCATGCATCACGGTGCATGAGCTGTTGATTAAACGCTCTTACCAGCTGCCAAAACATGTTCGACAAGCGTGTGCGTGTAGCCCATTTCATTGTCATACCACGCCATCACTTTCACGAGATTGCCGTCGACGACGCGCGTCATATCGAGCTGCGCGATGGAGCCGTACGGCATGCCGATGATGTCGTGGGAGACCAGCTCTTCTTCGGCGACGGTGAAGACGCTTTTCCAGCGATCGGAGTTCGCGGCTGCGCGCAGCGCGCTGTTAATTTCTTCCACCGATGTCGCGCGCTTCGCGATGAAAGTGATATCCGCAATGGAGCCGGCTGGCGTCGGTACGCGGATGGAGATGCCGTCGAATTTATTGGCGAGCGCAGGATACGCCTGCGTGACCGCCACCGCTGCGCCCGTGGATGATGGGATCATATTGAGCGCCGCAGCTCGGCCTTCGCGCATGCCTTTTTTCGAAGGCCCGTCGACAAGCGATTGCGTGGCGGTGTATGAATGCGTCGTGTTGAGGATGGCCTTCTCGATGCCGACTGCTTCGTCGAGAATCGCAATGAGAGGTGCGGCTGAGTTCGTCGTGCACGATGCATTGGATGTAACTTTGCTGCCCACAAATTTGTCCTCGTTGATTCCCAGCAGCACCGTCTCGCCGCCAGCGCCTTTGGCCGGAGCAGAAATGACCACGCGCTTCGCGCCCGCGGTAATATGAGCAGCTGCCTTTTCGTATTCGGTGAAAAATCCGGTACTCTCGACGACGACATCGATACCCAGCGCACTCCACGGAAGCGCTGCCGGATCTTTTTCCGAGTGTACTTTCGCCCTCCATTTCCCCATAACCAGCGAATCGCCGTCGGCCCGCACCTCGAACGGCGCAGTCCCATAGACAGAATCGTACTTCAAGAGGTATGCGAGGTTTTCAATTGCGCCAAGATCGTTGATTGCGACGATGTCCACGTCTGCGCCACTGGCATGCGCCGAGCGTACAAAAGCCCTACCAATCCTGCCGAATCCGTTGATTGCGATTTTCATCGCATCATTGTAAGCGGAATTCCAGAATAAGAAATCCCCAGATATCAAGGCGACGCCTCGCTAGCGAGGCGTCGCCTTGATATGATGCCGCGATGAGCCTTCGCCCCACCCCATTCGCGGTCGATGAGTGGTACCATTGCTTCAATAGAGGCGTCGAAAAACGCATAACTTTTAATGATAACTTTGATTACGATCGCTTTGTACAACTCCTGCATCTTGCGAACTCCACCGAATCTTTCCATCGCAGCAACATCCTCGTCCACACGACGCCGGGCATCATGGAAGTACCGATATCGGACCGCCTTGTATCGATCGCAGCGTATTGTCTCATGCCCAACCATTTTCACTTGCTCATCAAAGAGATCCGTGATGATGGCATTTCAACTTTTATGCAAAAACTCGGCACTGCATATACTATGTATTTCAATGCGAGAAATAAACGTGTCGGAGGATTGTTCGTTAAGCCATTCCGGTCGAGGCACATTTCCACCGACGAGTATCTCCAGCACTGCGCGCGATACATACACTGCAACCCCATTGAATTGCGCGATCCCAAATGGAAACAAGGCGAGGTGAAAAACATGAACCAACTTCAGAATTTCATTGAGTCGTATCGATATTCAAGTCTGCCTGATTACACCAGAAGCGATCGACCGGAGCGAGCGCTACTCGGCGTTGATGGCTTCGAGACTTTTGAGCAAGTGTCGCTGCGCGCAATACTCGAAGATGCACAGGAATACTATCGAGCTGCCGAAGCAGCTAAGCTGTTCGTGTGAACCGTTATCAAGGCGACGCCTCGCTAGCGAGGCGTCGCCTTGATAATTCGTTCTCATTGCCGGATTTTGACTTGGCCTAGTTGAAAGAGTTGTTTTACTTCGGCTGGAGTGAGGGCGCGGTTGTAGATGCGGACGTCGTCGATACCACCATCGAAATAATAAACGTCGAAATCTCCTGCAGCGCCGATATTAATCTTTCCCGACGTCGTGGTTGTTATTGTTCTGTCATTGGTGTTATTGGTTGCACGAGCAACGCCATTCACATAGAGCGAAACCGTACTGCCATCCGTGCGCACGGCACAGACATGTTGCCAGATACCTGTAGTGACGGCGTTATCCGAAGTCTCCCAATATTCGTATTCGGGGGTATCGTTTGTCCACGTAAACTGAAGTTCGTTGTCGAGATCGATTGCCATGTAGTAGGGACTGGTACCCGTGTCCGAGAGATAGGCAACGATGATATCAGTATCGGCACCAGTAGCAATCGTATCTGGTTTTATCCATGCACAAGTACTTATGGCCCCTGAAAGGCCGAGAGACGGTGTATCAGAAAAGTCGATAAAATTCGAGCTGCCGTTGAAATCAAGTGCCTGTCCGAGGACGCCGATGGTTTTGGCCGATGAAGTCGCGCCGCCATAAAAGTAGCCGTGGTTCCCCTGCCCCGAGCGGTCGGTAATGGTGGCGAGCGCATCAGTGCCATCAAAGGTCCAATGCCCGACGAGGCCTTGCTCCAATGATGACCCGCGCGCGAGGTCGACGGATGATGCGCCGATGCGGACCGCGCCGGAATCATAGAGCCGCAGGAGTTCCGTTTGAGTAAGTGCGCGGCTATAGATGCGGACATCGTCGAGCTGGCCTTTAAAGGCGCGGTTAGTATCCATGCCGAAACGGAGATTATCGAAAAGGGAGGATGTGTGAGCAATAGAATTTACAGCCGAAGCCGTGCCATTCTCGGAAATCGCATACAGTGTCGCCTGATTGCTTTCTACTACCATCGCAGCCAGAAACCACTGATCGGTCGGTATTAGCGGCCCACCGGTCCAGTCGTGAGCGTTCCCGTCACTGTTCCAATGATAGCCCATTCGAGTTCCGTCCTGACACTGGCCTATATTGAGCCCGGAAACCGCTGTCCCCCTCGAGAAAATCGCTCCGTCGCACGCTTGTAAATCGCCGGCAGCGACTTTCACCCACGCAACTATCGTGGCCGGCAATAACGACTGATTAAACGTCGTCTGCACGTGCGGATAATGATTATTATCGGTGAAATCGAGTGCACGTCCATGCTTGCCGTTCGTCCAGATTGGAATGTCGGAACCAATTGTGGTTAATGTCCCATGATTGCCATTGCCCGAAAAATCCCCCGCCACCGTCCCCGTCCCCTCATCAAATGGCCAATACCCCACAAGACCAAGGTTGTTTGGCGGGCGGGAGAGGGTGGTGATGTCGGCATTCACTTCCTGCGGCAGGGCGAAAAGCGCGCCCGCGAATCCGAGCAGGAGAATTGCAATGGGCACCATTGTATTTGTGAGGATGTTCATATCAATAGAGGTGACGCTTGACGCTGTATATACGCGGTATATACTGGGTGCATATGAACACGAAAATCATTTTCAACATTGACAAGAAATTGAAGGCTGCGGCGCAGAAAAAGGCCAAAGCGCAGGGTCTTACACTGAGCGCTGTCTTGAATTTCGCGACGAGATCCTATGTGGAAAATGTTATTGAAATAGATATTATTGCGCGTGACCTTGCTAAGGCGCGGGCCAGCAGAAGCATTCCCGCAGAAGAAGTGTATCGTCGCCTTGGGATACCGAAATAGCGTATGCGCGTAGAGTATCAAGAAGATGCGCTCCACCATCTTGAGAACCTCTCTCCTGCAATACAGAAACGTATTACCGACAAGATTGATTTTTACGCCGCTCAGCCGAATCCCCTCTCGTTCGCAAAACGACTTGTCGGATATGACGCGTACCGATACCGTATTGGCGATTACCGCGCCATTTTTGAAATCGACTCGGGTACGATGTACGTCCTGCTTATCGTAAAGCGCGAAGGTGCGTATCGGGATTTGTAGCGAATGCGCAGTACTTCCTCCCGTAAGGTTCGACCTTACGGTTTGGGTGCCGATGGGCAGCATTGGATTTTTGAGGCTGTTCATTGACTTTTCATCGCTCCATAGATAGTATTTCCCTATCACCAACGGAGAAGACCACCTCATAGGGTTCCGTCCCTATGGGGCCTTTTCTTTGGGTAAGCGAGCCTGTGTTCCAAGTCGTTCATATATCGTAGATACGGCTTGAATATCTTGAATTTCAACAGCGCAGAAAATCTAATCCTGTTGGGGATGAGCAGAGCCCCAAGCTTCTCTTTTTCCAACAGATACTTCGCAAGACAGTGGAAATCGCCGTCGCCAGTCACTATGACGGCGCGATCGTAGTGCGGATATTCGATCATTGCCTGTAGGACGAGTTCAGCATCACAATTTCCCTTGGTGGTGCCATCTTTGTACTTAAGGGTCGGTTTGAATATACAAATGAAGCCAGCTTCCTGCAGCGATGCATATAAGGCGGCGTTACCCTCTACATATCCGATAAAAAGAAACGCTTTTTTGACCGCATATGTCTCTTGCAGATGTACGCGAAACCTGTGGAAATCCAAAACCCATCCCAGACCGCGGATGGCCAGATTAAGGTTCTGACTGTCGATGAAAGCGTAATTGTTTTGAATTTTTTTCATATCAATAGAACTGCCACGAGCCAAACATGGCCTGCAGGAGATTGTCGAGACGGGCGTAGGTAGAGACTTGATAGAGATTGCCGCCGAAATAGAACCACACTTCGCGCGAGGCGCCGCCGAAGTCCGAGCTATCGCTCATGAAGGCGACGCCCGTGTTGTTATCGCCGACTTCAACTATCTGCGCGTTGGAGACTTTCATATCGGGGATACTGGCGCGGATTTGGCCTTCGGTGAGGTTGTTGGGTGTGCCTTCGATATCGGTGACATAAATCTGGATGCCGTTCCCGCCTGCATCTTGTAAGACGATTGGTATACCCACGCCGTCGGATGGAAGTTCTGCTGCGGTGAATCCCTGCGGGAGTTGCATTTCGAATCGGAATTGCTTGTTGCGGTAGTCGCGCTCCATCGGCGGGACGACATAATCGCTCTCTACTATAGTGCCGTCGCCGAGGAAGCGGATTCCTATTGGCTCAATGAGCCCACCGCCGCGGAAAAAGTAAAAGCCCCCGCCAATCAAAGCAGCCACTACAACTAGTGCAATCACGGCACGGACCATTACTAGTAGTATACCGCCCTGAAAATCACTCGCTATTCCCAAAATCCGCTGAAGCAGACCCTGATTCACCAGTGCCCCGCCAAATTCCGTAAGGTTCAACCTTACGGTAAAACGTCGACGACTACGCATTTGTCGATTCTGACATTCCGTAAGGTTGAACCTTACGGAATGGTGCTATGCTTGCTGCATGTCGCGCTCGGTCGTATTTGCGCCTGGCGAGCTGTACCACCTCTACAACAGAGGTACAGAAAAGCGGCGCGTATTCCTTGATAGAATCGATCACGAGAGGTTCCTCGCTCTTATGTTCTTCTGCAACAGCAACGACACGGTACGAATTGAGGATTTAGCGCAAAGTGGACGTTCCTTACTCTCGATGTTCGCCACTCACGAGCGAGGAGAGACACTCGTGGACCTATGTGCGTACGCGCTCATGCCGAATCATTTCCATATGCTCGTGCGGGAAAAGTCGGACGATGGTATCAGTCGATTCATGCAAAAACTCACAACGGGATACACGATGTATTTCAATACGAGAAACGAACGCACCGGTTCTCTTTTTCAAGGCAGATTTAAGGCCCAGCATGTGCACGACGACAGATATTTGAAATATTTAGTTGCTTACCTTCACTTGAATCCAATCAAACTTATCGAAAAATCATGGAAAGAGACTGGGATATCGGATCGCGCGAAAGCGGACCGCCACTTGCAGACATACCGGTATTCCAGCTATCTCGACTACACGGGCGCAAAGCGTTTAGAGTGGAACATCCTCAACATGAACGCACTTTCGGAATATTACGACTTTGCGACACCGTCGGATTTCAAATCTCACGTGAGCGAGTGGCTCGATACTGCCGGAGCATTTCGCCCCTTACCGTAAGGTTCAACCTTACGGCTAGTTGTTCTTGTGGTTGAAAACGCTCATTACCAATACTTCATTAGGGCGTGAAGCGCCACGATTGAATGATAGGCGAGAACCATTGTCCAACGCCACGCATCGTGGTTATCTCGTACAGGAAGCCGTTGTGGATGACCCAGATCTCGCGGGTTTCCCCGATCGAGAGGTCGAAGCTGTTGAAGGTGACGGCCGGAATGCCATCGAGCGTCGTATTCTCGACATTCTCGCGCACGCCCGATGGGACGTCGGCACGGAATCGTTCTTCCGAAATCGTTGCTTCGGCGTACGGCAGGATGAAGATCTGCATGCCGCGGACCTTTTCGACATTTTCGTGCACGATAGTCATCGCGCCCTGCCCTTCGTCGTATTCGGTGACGCGCGCCTGCGGCGTATGCCGGTATTCGAAGCCGTATCGTTCGTTGCGATACGTCTCGGTGTGCGTCGCTGGAGGCTCGGCGGTCGTAGAGATGACGTCGGCATTTACGCTCTTACCAGACGGCTTGAATCCCAAGACAGGCTTCTCACCGCTTCCCGAAGGTTCGCCTTCTTGCACGGCAGCGGAAACAGTTGCGGTCGATGCGGCCGGCGACACGCCATTCCCCATCCACCACGCGCCGCTGCCGAGACCTACCAGCACGACGCCTGCGACGGCGATGCGTCCTGCTACTTCCTTACGAACCATATAACCGTATTTTACCGTTATAAAACTTCACTGTAAATCCTTCGAAGAGCCGCATCGAGCGCGTGAGAGAAGTGTTCCCCGTAAATAAAGCTCACAACGTTTCCATACGCGGTTCCCACGGCATTCGTGGCATAGGCACGGAAATAGTACGTCTCATCCTCGCTCAGGGATGATATCGTCTCACTGAATGAGCCTGTACCTGTGTATCCCCCGAGCGTAGAGGTCGAGACGCCAGTCGTAAGGGTCGGGCTCGTCGAGAATGCAAAGCCATGCTCTGTCGCGTCTGAGCCGCCGTTACTCGTAATCGAACCGAAGATGGTCGCGCTCGATGCGCCGATATTCGATGCGAAGTTGGTCGTAACGACTGGATCGCCTCCTGCCGTCGGCGTGTACGTGATGACGATAATGCCTTGCCTTCCTGCGCCGCCGGCCTGCCCAGCAGCTCGCCCGCCACCGCCGCCCGCGCCATAGAGGCCGCCTTGTCCGCCGGCACCCGAGGTATTGGCACCTGCGCCACCGCCACCTGAACCGTATGTCACGCTGTTGACCGTCCAACCGGTTCCGTTATTTCCTGCCGAGCCCGCGGTGGTCTGCTGTGCACCACCGCTCCCGTTGTTGCCTGCACCGCCGAAGTATGTCGAGGCACCGCCACCACCAAGACCCACGCCGCTAGGGCCCGCTGCGCCGCCACCACCACCCGCAGCAGCACCGTTACCGCCGCCATTATTTCCGGCACCTCCTGTGGCGCCCGAGCCGACGGCAGCCGTGCCGCCCGAACCGCCGGTGTTGGCTACTCCGTCGGTACCGCCATTGGCGCCCGCGATGACATTCGTATCCGCAACACTCGCACATCCCGTAGTGGCGCTACAAAACCATGAGCCGGTCGCCGCGACACCCACCGAATACGTGACGTTGCCGGTAATGAGCGCTGTATTGACGACCGACGAATATCCGCCGCCACCGCCACCTGCCTTACCAGAACCACCACCACCGCCCGCAGTTCCGGCAGCACCAGCGCCGCCGCCGCCGATTACCTCGATGGTGTTCGTACTGCTCCAATCGGAGGGCGGTGTAAAAGTACCGGAGCCAGTCGCGGTGATGACACCGCGACACTGCCCGCCGCCGACATCATCGTGGAACGTGACGCTGCCGTCATTGGCGCCGCACACCGCGGCATAGGCTATCTGCGGCAATGCGCCGTATGAACCCACCACAAATGTAGCAATGAGAATCGCGCTGAGGAACGGATGCGTACGTGTCATATCAGATTTGAAATCGTGTGTTCAGTATAAAATTCATCGCGTGAAGCGCCAAGTGTTCATGATTTCCATGAGCCACGTATCAAGTTTCTTGTACGACGTCACTTCATACAGATAGTCGTCTTTGATGAACCACACTTCGCGCGTCTCGCCCATGAGCATGTGTTCACTGATGAAGGCGTTGGCCGAGATGCCGTCTACCGTGATTTCCGTCACATCGTTCCGCACGCCCGAGGGCGCATCCTGCAGGAACCGCTCCTGCGAGATGGTATCTTCGAAATACGGCACGACGAATATCTGGAAGCCATCACCACTTGCGGTGTCTTCGAACGAGAATGTCCGTGCGCCGCTGCCTTCGTCGTACGGGACAAGGTTCAGATTCGGCGGGACATAGAGCGCGAAGCCATACTGCTCGTTCTCGAAGTATTTCCAGCCGGACGGGCCGCCGTGCCCTTCGCCGCCCGATATCGCTTGCGCGTTAGGATTCTGACCGATTTCGACCTCTTCTTTAACAAAGAAAAAGTATCCACCCGCGATGAGCGCGAGAGCGACTGCGATGACGATCGGGACGACGAGTCTATGCATATCACCTTTGATGCAGCTGCACGCTGCCATTATAGAATTTTAGCGTATACCCTTCGAAAAGCCGAACCGATCGCGTGGCGGTCGTGTTGCCGGAGGTCAGCTGTATGATATTGCCGTAGCCGATACCGCCGCTTGTCGCATACGCACGGAAGTAGTAGGTCTGATCGTTCGAGAGGCCTGAAATCGACTGCTGGAATTGTCCCGCACTCCCCGCGCCGAGTGTGGTCGTCGATACGCCGCTCGAGAGCGTAGCGCTCGTCGAATACGCGAAGCCGTGCTCAGTGACCGCCCCAGGAGTACTGACGATCGAGCCGTGCAACCTTGCAGTCGTCGCGCCGACGTTCGACGCGAAATCGGTCGTCACGACTGGAACTGTTGCTGCTCCGGTCGTGAGACTCGGATACGTACACGTCGCAGTGGCGCAATCATTAGCGCCGTCATTGTCTTGCTCTCTGAAAACAGGCGTCAGTTGGTCCGTATCATACATCCTGAAATAGTACGTCGTGCTGTTCGAAGCTCCGTTCGCTTCGACGGAGAATTCGAGCTCACGCAATTGGAGCGCCGAATGATCCATGGCCGCTCCGGCGGCAGCGTCTTTATCTTGCACCCACCAGCCCGCGGTCGGTGTCCCGCTTAAGACCGCAGCAGTGAGCGTCTGATCGTCGTTGCAGATCGTTCCATCGCCGCCGTTGCAGTCGACATATCGCCATACCCCTGCGCCGGCTGGATCGTCGACATCCGTCCACGTGGTCGTCAGCGTATCCGGATTTCCGGTAGCATATTGCAACTTCTTACGCGCGTCTGTCTGAGCGACATTTGTCAATTCAGCGACAGAGAATCTCAATCTGAACTTCACCGATGACGCATTTATTCCGGTCGGCGTCGTGTTCTCTGCCGCTAGTGCTGTCGTCGGCGTGTTCGTCGTATCGACCCCATCGTAGAAACGCCAGTTGCGCGACCATGGAGAATATACTTTGGACGCCACAAAAAAGCCCAGACCTTCTCCGTTTTGCACCGTGTCATCCAGTGGCGCCAATGCCAGTTCTGATACAGAGTTGCATCCCGTCGTATCCCACGTACCTATGGCCGTGCCGCTCCATGCATTCCCGTTACAGTCAGAGTCGATGTCTTCACCGGTAATGAAAATTTCGTTTGTATTAGGATGCCCAGTCAGCTGCACAGCAGCGGCATCATCACCCATCGCTCCCGTCATGTCGGTTATCGCAGAGAATCCGGTTCCTTCGACCCACGTCTGATAATTGCTTGCGTCCGCGGTGGCGCCGTTCGAGCTCGCGTAAATTGCCTGCACGTCTGTATTGATCCCCTCGACCGCGACGTCCGCCAGCGGCTGCCAGATAGGCTCTTGCGAACCCCACTCATTCCCGAGCGTCATAGAAGGTGACGCACCTCCGCTCCAGATCCACGCCTGCGCACGACAGTTCGTGGTCGTACTGCAGTTGTTGCCCACCGTCGTGCCGGAATTCGTGATGACCGCGATATGATTCTTGCCCTCGACAGCCGCTCCTTCCATAGCAACCCAATGACCAATGTTGGAGACCGCGATAGTGCCGAGCGATGAGCCGGAGGAATCCCAATCGGTCGTCGACCGTATCCACCGCTTGTAGTTATAGGGTGCCGTGGAGGCACCGGTGCCTTCCGACCAGACGACGAGCGCGTTTCCGGTCGTTTCCTCCCAAGCACCATCGAAATTCTGTATCTCGAACGTCGAGGCGGAGGTCGTAATCGTCGTGAGCTCGGTCCAGCTTGAACCATCCCAGATAGCAGCGAAAATATCGCTATTGGCATCCGATGCGATCATGAGGATTTCGTCGGATCGCGTACCTTTCAATCCTTCGCCGCGCGGTATCAATCGCACCCATCGCAGCGCTCCGGTCGAACCGGTGAGCGTGAAGGTACTCGGCGTTGTGCATGAGGCCGGTGACCATGCGCTTCCGTTGTACGTACAATATTGCAGCGTTCCAGTCGTGGCATTGATTCCAAACGCCACCATCGCATCGCCGGAAAGAGCTTCGTAGGCGATGTCGAACGGGCGCCAACAGGTACCGAACGTCGTTGCATCGCACGTAAGCGCGGAGGTCACGCCCGTCTTGTTCCATTGCGCGGTATCATCCGCCGCATCATCCTGCCCTCCCGTGACGGTGAAAATATCCAGTCTTCCGTCGAGCTTTATATGGCCCGCTATCACTTCGTCGCGCGTCGGCGCATGAAAGGCCCGCACGAATGCGATGTTCGACGCGCTTGACCCTGCAGCAGAAATTTCAGCACCGGTCGAGTTCGAGGCACCTGTCGCCCATTTCAAGGTACCCGCGTTGGTCGTATCTCCGTAAAACGTCCGCGCGGAGTTGGCAGCGACAGCGGCCTCGGCACGAGGGACCAAGAGATTATCGACGATGCGGCCGCTCCATGAATCCTTTTCGGCGAGATACAGCGTATCGACGACCTTTCGGTCGCTCAATTCTTGGAAAAGATATTCGAAACCGGAACCAAGGAGACTTGCCGGAAAATTAGAAAGCAGGAAGACAACCGCAAAAACGACGGCTCCGCCCTTTTGGATCCATGAATGCTTATTGCGCGATGACATACGTGTAGATGCGTTCCGATATCTCTTGCATGACCTTCGCGACTCGTTCCTCTTCGCCTTCTTCTCCAGAACCTTGTATGGCTACGGAAATAAGATACGGACGATTCGGTACATAGACGATTCCGGAATCGAGGTAAGTATTCTGATCCCGCTCGATCCCGAATTTATGGGCGAATTCCGTTTCGGCAGGAACGCCACTCGCAAGGAATCCGTTGAACTCGGACTCGGCAAGCCATTCCAACAGCTGTTCCGAATTCGTCCGCCGCAAGTAGCTGGAGGAATAGAGCGACCTGAATAGGCGCGAGAATTCCTTTGCGCTTACTGTACCCTCTTCCGCAAACATATCTTCAAGCCCGAGTCCTGCGATGACGTTCGTGAGTTCGTCGAAACCGACGTTGCGCAGAAGCATGCGATACGCCTTGTTATCGGATTTCGTGAGCATCTCGCGAAGCAGCTCTTCTATCGTGAATCGCGTACCGACCGGATTTTCCCAAAGGTCGCCGTATTTCATGTCTTTATCCTGCTCGAAGAGCACAAGCTCGCTCTCCAGCGACCACTCGCCGTCTTCGATCTTTTTCAGTACGGCCATAGCCATCGGGACTTTCGGCAGCGACGCAGGCCAGGCACGAAGATCGGGATTTACCTGGGCATTCGCCCCGGTATTCAGGAATTCGAAGTACACCGAAACCGTATCCGCACCCTCCCTTTTTACGATGGCATTCAGTTCGTCACGGAGCGGCTGGATATTTACGATGAAGTGCTCCTGCGGGATGAAATTTCGCGCGGGGTCGATGAGGGGATATTGCGCAGCTCGCTCCTCGAAAGTGTGCAGATGCACCTGTGTCCACACGATGGTTGCGATGATGGCGAGCACAAGAATCCCAACCGCCGCAAGCAGTACTTTATTCGTGTTTGTCGGCAGCTGAATTTTCATACGCGAATCATTATTCTACCAAGATTCCCTGCCTCGCGACGCACAATATTCCCCACCTCCTTCATTTGACATTCATGGTGGGTCATATACACTCTATTTGTCAGACCTCGAGGGCCGGCTTGTCCGGCCCTTTGATTTTCCCGGATTTTCCCGACCATTCAATCGAAGTTCGCAGCTTTGGCAGTGCAACATACTTTCCACGCTGCAAAAGCTCTCTGGAGATGTGTCCGCGCATCGAGATGATTATGATTCGCTTTCCTTCTTCTTTCAGCAGATCGAGGAGATACGCGAAATCTGAATCGCCAGAAAAGAGAATGAATGTATCGAAAGAAGCGCGGTGACGATAGGCATCGAGTGCGAGTTCTACGTCGAGATTGCCCTTGGGAATATCAGACGCACCAGCAACATGAATGAACTTAACTTCCTTTGCAGTGACGGAATACCCCAGCGTCCGAATCTTTCGTAAAAAAGTCTGCTGCTTTACTTCACTTCCCACCATTCCGGTGTAGTAATGTATTCCGACAATGTTGCATTCACTGCGCAAGTACGTGGCCAGTCGCTCATAATCGATACGCCACTTGAGGGTACGTTGCGCGTAAAAAATATTCGCCGCGTCAATGAATACCGCCACCCTGCCTGTAATCAGTTCCTTGATCATGGTTTTAGGGAAATACAGTTTTTACCGTAAGGTTGAACCTTACGGTAACTCCATGATTCGAAAACTTTTTCCATATTATTCTGTTGGCGCTGGCTCCGGGGTTGGTTCTGGTGTCGGTTCTGGTTCAGGAGTTGGTTCTGGTTCTGGAGTCGGTGCTGCCTCTGGCCCCAGTGTTGGCTCAGGCTCCGGAGTTGGCTCAGGTGTAGGCGTCGGCTCTGGTTCAGGGGTTGGCTCTGGCGTCGGCTCTGGCTCCGGAGCTGGGCTGCCTCCCCCGCCACCTCCGCCGCTCGATGCGCCGGCGACTTGGCCGTTGAGGATCTGCTGGAGCTGCGACTTCGTAATACACAGATCTTCGATGCAGAGCTTGTTGGTGGTTACGGTGTCAGCATAGATATTCTCGACATACAGTTTCTTTGTGATGACTTCGCCGAAGATACCGGTCGCCGCGTAGATAGCATTTGAGAGGACGTTCATGACCGTATCCTGAAGCGCTTGCAGGCGACCATGGACGGCCGGCAGTGACAGCGCGAACGATGCTGCCCATGGTGTCGTCGTCGAGACCGATGACGATGCGGTTGTGAGAATCGCGACCGTGGAAGTGCCAGCTATGAGACCGCCGTTTTCGGCACTGATTTTCACGTCGAGTTCTTTCATCGCCTTCGCGAGGACAGCGGAGACACCGACACTGTTGAGCGTCTGAACCGTCCCGTCGAGATTCCACGCCGCGAGATACGGCGATGTGGATGCGAGTTCTTCCGCGATGAAGCCCCAGTGCGTCGTCGAGGCATTGTCTTCGTTGTACATGAACGAGACCGGATTGAATGTGCGCAGCATCGCGAGACCATCGACCGCGAGCGGCTCGATAGTGTTCTTGTAGCGTGCCGAGGAGACGGCGCAAGTATCGCCGGCCTGCGTGGTGAGCTCGAAGGTTGTGCCGTCGATACAGACAGACTGGTCGGTGCCGGCCACCGCGGAGAGACCTTGCATTCCAACCGAGCCCGTCACCGAGAACGACCGCCACGGCGTCGTTGTGCCGATACCCACGTTCAGCGCAAGACCCTTTGTGATGGTGAGCGCCACGTTTGAAGTGAAGTTGGTCGACGATGCAATGCGGAACGATTTGTCGGTCGAGTAGAAGCCCATCGACCATGCATTGTTATCTGATGCGAACTGGAAGTTTGCATCGCCCGTCCCACCTGCATCGCCGATGACGACGCCTTCTGCACCTATCGTCGTGTCGACGCGGAAGAGCGGCCGCGCGCCGGTTGAAGTAGCGATGGTGAAGGCATACGGGTTGTTGCTAATCACCGTCGTTGTCGCCGCGGCGAGGCGGAAGTCGAGGAGGCCACCGGTAATCGAGAGCTGTGAGGTGGATGCGTTGGTGACAGTGAGGCGGTTGTAGGTCGAGTTGAAGGAGAAATCCGCGTCGCCGGCGAATGCGCCTGCATTGTTGAATTGGATTTCGGTAGTGTTGCCGCCCGGCGTGCCGCCACTGCCTCCGACACACGTGCCGTTTACCGCGAAGCAGCCTGCGGAGATGTTGATGCCGTTTGCAAACGTCGAAGATGCCGTGCTTGAGGTGACGTTGAGCGCCGTCGTCCGGATGCCGGCGGCAAAGGTGGAAGTACCCGTGCCAAGGACGCTCAGGAAGCCGGTCGTGGTTGCGCCACCGTTTATGGTGAGGCCGGTCGTCTGTGTACCACCCCCAATCGTCGTCGAAGCCGTAAAGATATTGCCACCCGTGAAGCGATTGTTGCCCGAGAAGGTGTTGTGGTCGACAAGGAGTGTGGTGGATGCTGCTGCGCCGCCGGTGGAGAGACACGCTCCGTTCACTGCGTAACAACCGGCGGTGATGTTGAAGCCGTTGGCTGCGGTGGTGGAGCCGGTGTTGCTGATGGAGAAGAGCGTCGTCGACGCGCTTCCGCTCGTCGAAGAACTGACGGCAAAGAGCGTGCGGAGCGTGTCTCCAGCGTTGGCGTGCACTTGGAAGCGTGCCGCGCCCGTCGATGTGCCGATACCGAGCTTCGCATCGGTCGGTGTGATGTTTTGCGTAGAAAACGCCTGAGCATCGCCGTAGATATTGTTTCCGAAGAGGAGATTGCCGATATTGAGTTGATTTGAGCCCGTGAGGTTCGCAGGAGAGACGCCGGTTCCGAGGATGATGTTGTTGTCGCCGGAAGTCTGGTTGTACGCTGCGTTATTACCAATGAAGATGTTGCCATTACCTTCCGTGAGCTGGTTTGCGGCACCGGCGCCGAACGCGTTGTTAAAATTTCCGCCGTTTCCTCCTGTTTGAAGTGCGCCATTACCGATGGCTGTGTTGCTGTTACCATCGAAGTCTGATAATGCCTCTGCTCCTATCGCAGTGTTATTGGTCCCGCCGTCATCATTGAAAATCATGGCTTGCCTACCCACAGCGGTGTTGTTGTAACCGGTCGCATTCGACCAAAGTGCGTAACGACCGACTGCGGTATTGTTATATCCCGCCGCGATACTTGCCCCTGCGCCGAATCCGACTGCGGTATTGTTATATCCCGCCGCGATACTTGCCCCTGCGCCGAATCCGAATGCTGCATTTTGATTGCCGCTCGTGATGGCTGCAAGCGCATTTTCGCCGACCGAGGTATTTTCACCGGTCGACGAGGCCATAATGAATGGATTGCCATTGAAGATGGCGAGAGTATTGGCAGTAGTCGTCGCGAATTTAAGCTGACCGAGGAGCGAGAAGTTCCCCGTCGTCGTCGCGCCACCTGAAATCGTGAGGCCCGTTGTTTGTGTACCACCCCCAATCGTCGTCGAAGCCGTAAAGATATTGCCCCCCGTGAAGCGATTGTTGCCCGAGAAGGTGTTGTGGTCGACAAGGAGTGTGGTGGATGCTGCTGCGCCGCCGGTGGAGAGACACGTGCCGTTTACCGCATAGCAGCCATCGGTGATATTGAAGCCGTTGGCGGCGGTGGTGGAACCGGTATTGCTGATGGAGAACAGCGATGTTGTCGCGCTCGCCGTTGAAGATGCGATCTGGAACAAGAGATTATTCGTCTCGCCGTTATTCGCATGCAGCGAAAGCTTTGCGAATGGCGTTGTCGAGCCGATGCCGAGATTACCAGCTGCACTGAATCGCGCTCGTTCGATACCCGCAGTCGAGAATCCAATGATGTCTAAAGCGTTACTTCCAAATATACCCGTATTGCCATCGTTTTTAAACGAATACACTGGTGTCGCAGCTCCGCCAGACGCTCCATCTTGAAGGTAATAACCTCCATTTTCCTCGTTCCAGAATGAACCGGTCGATTGAATGGTATTTTGGAACACTCCGGTGAGGGTCACTTGCGTGTTTGCAGGACTTCCAAGGGTAAGTGTTCCGAGGATTGACGCATTCCCCGTCGTCGTCGCACCGCCAGAAATCGTGAGGCCGGTGGTCTGTGTACCGCCACCGATGGTGGTGGAGGCGAGGAACATGTTGCCTCCGGTGAATCGGTTATCGCCGGTGAAAGTGTTGAAGTCTGCGAGAAGCGTGGTGGATGCAGATGAACCGCCGGTGGTCAGACAGGTGCCGTTTACCGCATAGCAGCCATCGGTGATATTGAAGCCGTTCGCTGCAGTGGTGGAGCCGGTGTTGCTGATGGAGAAGAGTGACGTCGTGGCGGTTCCAGCGGTCGTCGAGGAGATATTGAAGAGCGTCGTCGGAGCACCGATGCCGTTGGTGGAAGTGGCTACAATGGAGAGCTGTGCGAATGGCGTCGTCGTCCCGAGTCCGATTCGCTCGGAAATAAACGTACCGGTCGGTCTGAAGTTAGCAGTCGTCGCGTCCTGCCCGCCTGCAAACAGTCCGATAGTGCCAGCAGCGGAACGGTAGAACGAAGTATCATTCTGCGTACCATTGCCACCTCCCCAACCGAGAGTGATCGCATCAGCGATACTTACGCCGGTGCTGCCTCGTACATAGAACTGGCCGTTATAGCTGAAGTTATCCGTCGCCACCACATTGAGGCCCTGCAACGTACCTGTGGCCGTGATCGTAGTCGCGAGCATATTGCCCGTGACGACACTGCTACCTGCCAGAGAAAGGGTACGGAACGGTGAAGTGGTCCCGATGCCGATACTGCCGGCAAAGTACGCATTGCCAGTCGTCGTCGCCCCGCCCGATATCGTGAGGCCAGTGGTATGTGTGCCGCCGCCGATGGTGGAGGATGCCGTGGCGAGGAGGCCATTCGTCATGATGAGTGTCGTGGAGGTTGAGTTGCCGAGGGTGCTAGGTGTCCAGGCGAATGGTGTGCCGCTGGTGATACAGCTGCCGTTCACCGCGAAGCAGCCGGTGTTGCCTGCCGCGGTGATGAGGTTGATGCCGCCGCCTTGGAAGGTGCTGGTGGCTGTGGTGGAAGCGTAGATGCCAGTGAGGCCCGCGAGCGAGAGGAGCGAGCTAGGTGTCGTAGTTCCGATACCGATGTTGCCGCCGGTATTGATGCGCAATCGCTCGGTGCCATCCAGCGTGAACATGAGCGCGGAGTTCGCTTCGAGGTTGTCGGGGTCGACTTCGATGTAGCCGGTGCCGGTATCAGCCGAGAGGCGCAGGTCGGATGTCGCGGTGTCGGTGTCGTCGATGTAGAGGAACGGATTCGCGGCTGCTGCCTGAATCTGCGGAGCGGAGAGCGCGGAGCCGTCGAAGGTGAAGCCGGCGCTGGAGGTGATCGTGTTTGCATTCGACCAGTACGCGACGCGGTTTAAGACGCCATTGCCTGCCCCGCTCGTGAAGCTGCCCGCCGAAAGACATTCGCCGCTCGCCGTCTCATAACAGCCTGAGGTGATGCGGAAGCCGACGTTTGAGGTGGAGGTCGCGGAGCCGTTGATGGTGAGGCCGGTGACGGTCGTGGTGCCGAAGCCGCTGTTCGAAACTACGAGGCGCGAACCGACGGCGAAGGTGCCGCTGACGTAAGCATTCCCCGTCGTTGTCGCACCGCCGGAGATGGTGAGGCCGGTTCCCTGCGTACCGCCGCCGATGGTAGTCGAGGCGAGGAACATGTTCGAGCCGCTCCAGGTGTTGGTGTCCGCAAAGAGCGTGGTCGATGCAGCGGTGATGGAGAGCGAATCGCCGCGGTTGAAGGTCTGACCGTTGATGGTGCCGAGAGCGCCAGTGATGTAGCTCGCGCCGATAGAGGTGGTGGCGACGACGCTGCCGCTATTATTAGTAGAGAGGATTGCGTTGGTGAGGCTGGTGATGCCGAGGTTGGTGGTGGTGGCGTTGGTGAAGGTGTTGTTGCCGGTGAAGACGTTAGAGGTGTACGTCTTTGGGATGGTGGTGGAGGAATGTGTGAAGTAGATTGCGCTCGTTGTCGAGAAGCCGAGGCCCTGTGCAGACCAGTAGTTGGCTGACGTCGTGGAGAAGAAGTCGTTGACGGATTTCCAGTAGTTGTTGGAGGTGGTTGAGAATGCGAGGCCTTGCGATGCCCAATAATTCGAGCTGGTCGTGGAAAAGAAGTTGCTCACACTCTT